>Ga0209304_1000119_pt1 | contig 54073 bp, 58 predicted proteins | sample COGITO_mtgs_1004_4_FD_184789 | JGI IMG/M metagenome (GOLD analysis project Ga0209304, IMG submission 184789) | Pelagic marine microbial communities from North Sea - COGITO_mtgs_100423 (SPAdes) (version 2) | ecosystem: Environmental > Aquatic > Marine > Epipelagic ...
TGGTGACTGGTGCCTTGATTTCAATTTTTCCATCTGCATCAGCTTCAGCAAGTTCTTCTCCCTTGTTTGAGATGATGTCGATTTTCCATCCCGTAAGCTTTGCTGCAAGACGAACATTTTGTCCTCCACGTCCGATTGCTAATGACTGTTGGTCTGGAGCAACTTCTACAATTGCATGTCCACGATTATCTTCCGCGTTCTCGTCATCAGTTGGTTCTGAGTCGATCGTGACTGAGATAACTTGCGCAGGAGAAAGTGAATCTTCGATAAATGAGATTGGATCTTCTGACCATTCGATGATGTCGATTTTTTCGCCACCAAGCTCACTCATTACCGTTGATACCCGTACTCCTCGTTGTCCCACAAGCGATCCTACAGGGTCGATGTGATCGTCGTGCGCATATACTGCGACCTTAGATCGTGCTCCTGCTTCTCGCGCAATGGCTTTGATCTCCACTACTCCAGTCTGTAGTTCAGGGGTTTCTATAGCAAAGAGTCCTTCAAGGAAGTCACTGTGTGCTCGTGAAAGCTTGAGGAAAATACCTCGTGAAGTCTCGTCTACCTTTAGGAGTGTTGCGCGGATACGCTCTCCGGGTCGAAATCGTTCTCCAGGGATTTGTTCATCGTATGGCATAACACCCGTAACGCGACCAAGGTCTACATAGAGATTTCCCCGTTCGAATCGCTGTGCTTGTCCCATGATGATGTCACCTTCTTTTTGTCCAAATTCTGAAAGTGCTGATTCTTTTTCAGCTTCACGAATCTTCTGGATAATAACTTGCTTTGCAGTCTGAGCTGCAATACGTCCAAAGTCATCTTTACTTTCCAATGGGAAGATAAGTTCTTCACTGAGTTCCACGTCCTTCTTAATGAGTCGTGCATTGTCGATCATGATGTGTTTTTCAGGGTCGAATCGTACTTTACCGTCAACAGAGGGGATTACCTCTTCTTCTTGATGGTGATGATGTCGCCCACCACGCTGTTCGGGAACTTCATCTGGTTCCTCATCGTCCCCAAGTTCTGGCTTCAACATCGTTTCGTCAACAACTATCTTAAGTTGTTCAAAATTTGTAGTTCCTGAATCAATATCAAAAGCGGCACGAATTACTTGCCCGCGTTTTCCGTATTCCTTTTTATATGCAGTTGCGAGTGCTTGTTCAATAGCGTCCATCATCTTCGCTCGACTCACTCCGCGTTCTTCTTCCATTTCACCCAGTACTGAGTGAATTACCTTTAAATCAAACATAGTATTTAATTGTGTTTATGTGAGAGATATCTCTTGTAACAGGGAGTATCTCTATAGTTGTAATACGTCTAGTCCTTAATAAAAAGAAAACCGGCACAGGGCCGATATCAGACATTCTTAGTATATAGCTCATACTGTCCCTGTCAATATAAAAAGCGATCACTTCTGGGAAAGTGATCGCGGTATTTGGTTTGTGTCATAGCGTTGCGTACAACGCTAGAGGGACTTGCGAGGCTGCGCATGCAGCATCAGAAGAACAATTGGTCACATCCCAGTGTGACCGACGGACAGACGTTTCCGTAAGGAGCGGCCTGTTTCGACAATCTTGTCTGCTCCGCTAAACGGCTAGACGATGATTGTGATGGACAGAACGATTTTTTTCATCCGCATTCTCCCTGTTTCGCACACCCGCTGTATGCTTATTCACAGTAGCAAGTGGCTTCTATTGTGTCAATAGAAGTATAAATACACTTTAAATAAGCCATATTCTACTTTCTATACATTGACAAATAGCATAAAACATGCTATTGTATAGATAGTCATCTGGGGGGATTTTCACATAAAGGAAAATCCCATGACAATCGAACAGTTCTCTAAAGTTAAAACGTCCATCGTACAGAAGTCTACCAAAACTATGGTGACACTCTGGCGTTGGACGAAGGTGACGACTTTTTCAGCAGTAATGCTGAGTGCTACATGGTTTGCCGCCGTGTCGTATGAACGTCACCAGCAAGAAGGTTTGCAAGAAGCCATTGTTGTTACTGAACGCGCTGAAGCCTACGGGCAATTCGGTGCTGAAGTACACATGGCTGCGCAAGCGCTGGTTGCTGAGATAGGCGGATTCCCTAATGAATGGGATGAGGTCTTTGACACCTTTCTCGGGCGTGTGGAATCAGATTTGTTTCCGAACACACTTGAGGCGGTGCTCAAGCAACTGGGAAGCAACGGTCATTGGCAGTTTGTAGGAATGGGCGACAAGACCCCTGACTACATGACTACGAAGCAAGGTCTTGCTGCGATCGCTTTTGCTGAAAAGAGTTTGCGCGCGTACTACGCGGGCACATACGAATATTCAGTAGAAGGGGCACACTCGTTTTGTGTGCCAAGTGCTTGTAAAAGAGCATCTGCCTATTTTGGCCAGTTTGCCAAGTTGGCAGAGCATACAGGTCACCACTACTATGGTGGTGAACGTCTGGAAAAGGTGGAAGCATCTTTCGCACCGAACAAGTCACCCCGTCCGATCGTGCGCCCTTCGCACATTGAACAGTCAGTTGCTCAGTCCGAGCAGACAGACCAGCTGATTGATGACGTGATCAACGAGGTTCTTGCCCAAAACTAATAGATGATGCGCCCGAAGGGCGCATCATCCGCCACCCGTGCTTTATGTGCGGGTGTTTTCTTTTATATGTGCATTGGTAACACCACTTTGTGTAGCGGTGTGCGCTATAATGAAGAGCAAGAACACAGGGATGTTTGATTGTTCTTTAGCTTTTTATATATGCGAATTCAAGATGAACAACTAAAACGGTTTGTTACTGACGCCGGACTCGTTCCAAAGAAGGATCTTACTGCTGCCCAAAAAGTGGCAAAAGAAGAGAAGCGCACGCTGGCTGAGGCGCTTATTTCTGGTGGATATATGACCGAAGATGATATGAGACGCGTCGAGTCGTATGTGCTCGGCATACCGTTTGTTTCACTAAAGGATTCTAAGGTTGATTTTGAAATATTATCGATGATTCCTGAACCTATTGCGCGAAACCACAACATCATTGCGTTTAAGAAAACCGACACCACTCTTGAGGTTGCGATGCTTGATACCGCAGACTTACCCGCAATTGATTTTATAAAGAAAAAAGTGGGACTGAGGATCCTCCCTCGATTGACCGACACTGATTCGATGCGCTTTGCCCTCCAGCAGTACCAGAAAACTCTAAAAGATGAATTTGGTGACATTATTGCAAAAGAATCTTCAGCGCTTAAGGTAATTGCAGACGAGGGAGGGGAGGAGATGAGTGAGACAGACTTGAAGAAGATGGCAGAAGATCTTCCTGTAGTACGTATTGTTGATACGTTGCTGCGTCACGCTATTATTCAAGGTGCATCTGATATTCATATTGAACCAATGGAAGAGCAGGTACTCGTACGCTACCGTATTGACGGCATTTTACATGATGCGATGACACTCCCCAAGCACGCGGCGCCGACTATTGCTGCGCGTATTAAAGTACTTTCGAGTCTGAAACTTGATGAAAAACGTTTGCCACAAGATGGTCGATTTAAGATGGAGATGGATGGACAGAAGGTTGCATTCCGTGTGTCAGTACTCCCTATCTTCTATGGTGAGAAAATCGTAATGCGTTTATTGCGAGAAAATCGATCGGGCTTTTCTCTTGAAGGAACTGGATTTCATGGTGGCACACTTGAACGTATGCAAGATGCGATGCGTGCAACCACGGGAATCATTTTGGTGACGGGACCAACGGGGTCTGGTAAGACAACGACACTCTATACAGTGCTCGATCTTCTAAATACACCAGAAGTAAATATTTCTACTATTGAAGACCCGATTGAGTATCAGATGCCACGAGTAAATCAAACACAGGTAAAATCTGAAATTGGGTTTACCTTCTCCTCTGGGCTACGGTCACTCATGCGGCAAGACCCAGACATTATTATGGTGGGGGAGATTCGCGATCAGGAGACGGCGAGTCTTGCGATCAACGCTGCACTTACGGGACACCTTGTGCTTGCAACCGTGCACACCAACTCAGCAGCGGGTACTATCGCGCGTTTGGTAGACATGGGAGTGGAGTCATTTTTGATGGTTTCCACGTTGAAGATTGCAGTGGGGCAGCGATTGGTTCGACGTGTGAAGGAAAACTCTCGTGAGCCATACACACTGTCTTCAAATGAAAAATCAAGACTTTCAGTGCACGCCGACCTAGATCGTATTCTTGAGACGCTACGTGAAGAAAAAATTGTAAAGCCAAATGCAACATGGAATAGTATTCCGTTTTATCGTGCGATTGAAGATGCTTCAGGAGAGGGTGGCTATAAGGGGCGAGCTGGAATTCATGAAGTGCTCCCATTTACCCCAACACTACGTGAAATGGTGATGGCAAACGGGACCGCAGATCAGATTGAGGCACAAGCACGTAAAGAAGGGATGCTCACTATGCTCGAGGACGGTATCTATAAAGCAGCACGAGGTATTACTACTGTTGAGGAAGTACTTCGCGTTATTAACGAATAAGTCATATGCCAAAATTTACATACACAGGGCAAGATAAAGATGGAAAAAGCGTCACACAAATCGTGGATGCAGTCGATCGTTTTGCGGTGTATGAAATTGCGCGAGTAGCAGGGAACACCGTTGCTTCAGTGGAGGCAAAAAAGAAGTTTGCGGTGAAATCATTATTCAATGTTGAGAAACTTGAGTATGCAATTAGTCGGGTGAAGGATGATGAGCTGGTCATGATCACGCGCAACCTTGGGTCCATGCTTAAGGCAGGATTGCCATTGACCCGCGCGTTGACGGTGATTGAACGACAGTCAAAAAATCCTCGACTCAAAGGAGTGATGACTGATGTGGTTGATCGTATTAATAAAGGCGAACAACTCCACAGCGCATTGGCTTTGTATCCAAAAGTTTTTAGTGATTTGTATGTGGCGATGATTAAGGCAGGTGAAGAAAGTGGAGGAATGGCTGAATCATTGAAGACGTTAAGTATGCAGATGGAGCGATCTTCCTCACTGCGAAAAAAGATCAAGGGTGCCATGATGTACCCGAGCATCGTTTTAATCGTTTTGGTTATTATTGGAATCCTGATGATGCTTTATGTTATGCCGTCAATTGTAGGTACATTTGAAGGATTGGATGTTGAGTTGCCAGGTACTACACAGTTTTTGATTATGGTAAGTAATTTCATGAACGACCATACCATAATCGCACTGTCGGGCATTGTTGGTTTTTTTGTGGGGATTATTTATTCAGCACGGACAAAAACTGGAAAGAAGGTGCTCTCATGGATTATTCCAAGACTTCCTGTCATTGGCACTATGGCAAAGGAAACAAACGCAGCTCGAACAGCACGAACATTGTCTTCGCTTCTTTCTTCGGGCGTTGATGTGATTCGTGCACTTGAAATTACCGGGCAGGTAGTACAAAACTATTATTATAAAGAGATTATTGCAGAAGCAGCAGTACGTGTAGAAAAAGGAACAGCACTTTCAGAAATATTTATTGAGCGAGAAGATTTGTATCCAGTATTGGTAGGGGAGATGATCCTTGTAGGGGAAGAGACAGGTGGTATTGCAGATATGCTTAAAGAACTTGCAGGTTTTTACGAAAATGAAGTTGAGCAAAAAACGAAGGATCTCTCTACCATTATTGAGCCTATTTTGATGGTAGTTATTGGTGGGGTAGTAGGATTCTTTGCATTAGCAGTAATTGCACCGATCTATTCAATCGGCGACAGTATTTAGTCATATGTATTCAGTCTCCCGGGTGCATAAAAATACGAGGTATTTTTATGCACCCGGGAGACACACAAAAGGTTTTTCAATGGTGGAGCTCCTTGTTGTTATTTCTATACTGTTGTTTATCGCGACGATTACCATTCAAGGATTTGCGAATTATTCGTATCGTCAAGTGTATACAGGCTTTGTTTCACAGACAAAAGATAGTCTCATCGAAACACGTCACAAAACAATTGCCTCCTATAACGATACGGTGTATGGAGTGTATGTTGGGACAACTACCATTGAATTTTTCTCTGGCGCTACGCCCGTAGTCGGCTCAGCGGATAATACAGTATTTACAATACCTTCTGGCATTACTGCCACATCCTCGTTTTCAACAGGGAATTGGTACACTACTTTTAGTAGGATTACCGGTGCTGCAACTGCAACAGGGACTATTGAATTTGAAGATACACGGACGATAGCATCAACAACCCTTACGATTTATGCATCGGGTCTAGTAGAATAATTATATGAGATTAGTACATATAAAAGGATTTACCGTTATAGAGATACTCGTTGGAGTGTCGCTCCTTGCGTTGATTGTTATTTTTACTACTCATTCACTGACACTCCATTTTGCGAGCGGGGCATTAGTGCAACAGAAAACGAAGGCTCTATATCTCGCTGAAGAAGGTCAGGAAATACTGAGGTACTTACGTGATGAAGACTGGAATGCAATAACTGATCTTACTGCTGACACTCAATATTACTTTGCCGTCGCTACATCGACCGTTGCGACAACTACCTCACTAGAATTAATTGACACGAGATATACACGAAGTTTTGTGTTGCGTGAAGCCTATAGAGATGCAAATGATGATCTGGTCGCAAGCACAACGGGGGGGTCGAGCATCGACACAGGAAGTTATATAGCTGAGGTTTCAGTTGTGTGGGGGGCGAATTCCGTATCACTTGATGGTTTGTTGACTAATGTGTTTGATATCTAGTATATGCGTATGAAAGTTTCAATTTCACAACCACATACAAAGGGATTTTCACTTGTTGAAATGCTTGTGTATGTAGCGATGTTGGTGGTGGTTGCAACCGTGTCGGTAGCTTCACTTATTTCTCTGAGTGATTCGTTTCAGCAGCAGAAGGCCCGTCAGTTAGTTGTCCGAAATGCGGTCTCTGTAACCGAACGTATGTTAACTGACATCCGTGTTGCCCAGGATGTGGATCAGTTCTCGAGTACTTTCCAAGCGACGCCTGGGGTCCTCACTCTGGTTAACGGTCCGACTACTACAGCGTATAGTGTCGTAAGTGGTGTACTAGAAGTTTCTGTTGAAAATGAATCATCGGCGCTTACTGATAACGCGGTCACTATCGATGAAATTATATTTTACCTGTATGACAACACGGTAACAGAGTTTGTCCGTATGCAGTTGACTCTTTCTGCAACAGCTGGATCGGTTACCTATACAGAAACATTTAATGCGGGAGCAGTCCTTCGAGGTTCATATGAATAAAATACACGCAAAACAAAAAGGGGCCGCTTTGATGTTGTTTATACTGTTCTTTTTAGTCGGCAGTAGTGCACTGGTCTTTGCACTTTCAGGTACTATCTATTCTGACTTATATAAGTATCGTTTACTCACTGATTCAAAGCAGAGCTACTTTGCCGCTGATGCTGGTGTTGAGGACGTCGCGTACCGTTTTGTACAGACACTTTCTGTTGATACGCAGGAAATCATAACGCTTGGGGGTGCAACAGCGACCACGTCCTATATATATGATGGGACGAATGATAAAAATGACATCGTGGGTGAAGCGGTTTTACATGATGCATATCGTTCCAGTGCAATGGAGCTCTATCTTGGTAGCGGTGCCTCATTTAATTTTGGGGTGCAGTCTGGTAATGGTGGGTTTGAACTTACTAATGGCTCATCAGTAGTAGGTAACGTTTTTTCTAATGGGACCATTGAGAAAACTGGAGGAGGAACAGCAACTATTTATGGTGATGTAATTTCTGCAGGCCCTACAGGACATATTTTAGAGGTGATTGCCACCGGTACTGCACGAGCACGGGTCATTGAAGATTCAACAATCAGTGGAGATGCGTATGCATACACACTTCACGGAGGATTGACCGAAGGTGATGCGTATATATATGAAAAAATTAGTGGTCCAGTGATTAATGGTTCGGAATATGCACATCAACCAGAGGAAGCGACTACCACCATGCCTATTAGTGATGCAGATATTGATGCAATTAAACAGGATATAATTGATACTGGGACGGTGATTGCTAGTACAGACCCTGAGTGTGCCGGAGGTGAGTATTTTACCGATGACAATATCACCCTTGGTTTTGTAAAAATTGAGTGTGATCTTCGTATAAAGAAAAAGGGTTCTGCCACAATATTGACATTGACTGGCTCATTATGGGTTGAGGGTGATATTACATTCGAGGGAGGAATCGAAGTTGAAGTTGATGCATCTGTTGGGAATCGTACTGTTCCCGTCATTGCTGATAATGAATCAAACCGTTCTACAAGTAGTAAAATTATTGTTGCAAACAGCACAACTTTCACCGGTTCAGGAAGTCCAAAATCGTATGTATTGCTTATTTCACAAAACGACAGTGCTGAAAACGCCCTGGGGACAACTGCGATTTCTTTGTCACAAACTACCGGAGGCGACCTGTTGGTGTATGCAAGTCACGGATCAATTGTTATGGGAAACAGTATTTCACTCAAAGAGGTGACAGGGTATCATATTTCCCTAGGGAACAGTGCTGAGATTATATATGAAAGCGGACTCGTTAATTTGTTATTTACCAGTGGCCCAGGAGGAGGATTTACCATAGGAGGATGGGGTGAGACGTATTGATATAAAAAGACTTTCCCAGTGATGGAAAATACTCAGCAAGGCATAGTCTTGCTGAGTATTTTCCTGTGCTACAATTGCTTATTATGAAACCACATGTACCACTTATTGTAGGAAACTGGAAACTCAATCCCGATACCTTAGGCAAGGCACGAAAACTCTTTTTAGACACACGTAAAGAAATTGGACGTAAGAAATTACAAAGTATTGTTGCGGTAGCACCGCCCTTTCCTTTCTTGTCTGAAATGGAGAGACTCTCTCCTTCACAACGTATTGGATTATCAGCACAGGATGTTTTTTTTGAAAGTATTGGGGCACACACAGGAGAGGTCTCGCTCCCAATGCTTAAAAGTGTCGGGGTAACCTCAGTAATTGTTGGTCATTCAGAGCGTCGTGCTGCAGGTGAGACAGACACAGAAATTTATAAGGATATTCAGGCGATATTTAAAAGTGGAGTGACAGCGATTGTGTGTGTGGGCGAAAAGGAGCGCGACGTACATGGTAACTACTTCAGTGTAGTTGAAGCACAGCTCCGATCTGCATTGCGAGATATTCCTAAATCAAAATTAAAACAACTCGTGATTGCGTATGAGCCGGTATGGGCTATTGGCACCGGTAATCATGCAACTGCTGAAGATGTGCATGAAATGAAACTCTTCATACAAAAGATAATCGCTGATGTGTTTGATCGAGCAGCTATTAAGAAAGTACGGGTACTTTACGGAGGATCAGTGAAAGAAAAAAATGCACAAGAATTATTTGAAAAGGGAAACGTTGATGGCTTTTTAGTTGGAGGAGCGAGTTTGAAGCCAAAAGAGTTTGCGGGAATTATCAAAGTTGCTGAAGCATATGCCAAAACCATTTAAGAGCATCATAGAGTGTAAAGAGCTTCGTGGGAAATATGTATTTCTGCGTGCTTCAATCAATGTTCCCATTGTTGACGGAGAAGTATTAAATCAATTTCGTGTCACACGAGGTCTTGCTACGATAAACTACTTGGTAAACCAGGGTGCTCGCGTCATTCTATGTGGACACATTGGTTCCGATGGTGAGCAGACTGCAGAGCCAGTAGCTCGGTTGTTGGGAGCGCATGTGCCGATACTCTTTTCTCCTGAAGTAGCTGGTGTGGTTTCAAAAAATCTTCGCGACACACTCGAAGACGGGCAGGTTTTGATGCTTGAAAATGTGCGTAAAGATCCTCGCGAAAAAAAGAACGATGCAAATTTTGCCAGAGAACTTGCAGACATGGCTGATATCTATGTAAATGACGCATTTGCAGCGTCTCACCGCGAGCACGCATCACTGGTTGGTGTCCCTCAATTTATTCCTTCATATGTAGGTCTTAACTTTGTACATGAGTATGAAGAACTTTCTAAAGCACTTAACCCGAAATCACCATCACTATTTATGCTTGGAGGCGCAAAGTTTGATACGAAGATGCCTTTGGTAGAAAAGTTTATTGATTTGTATGATGAACTATTTATTGGAGGGGCACTCGCTAATGATTTATTTAAAGCCAAAGGGTACGAGATCGGTGCATCATTGATCTCCAGTTCCGATCTGACCGGGAGCACGCTCCTTGAAAATAATAAAATTATTTTACCAGTAGATGTGATTGTAGAAAGTGATGCCGGTTCACGTGTGACTACACCCGATGATGTGCACCCTAATGAGAGGATTGTAGATGCAGGCCCTCTGACCACAACAATGCTTTCGACACGTATAGCGCAAGCACAGATGGTTTTATGGAATGGCCCATTAGGCAGTTATGAAGAAGGGTATGAAGAACAAACAGTAGCTGTGGCAAAATTGGTTGCCGAATCTGAGGCGTACTCAGTCATTGGAGGTGGAGACACTGTTGCAGCAATTGAAGCGCTGTGTTGCCAGGAGCAGTATAATTTCCTTTCTACTGCTGGCGGAGCGATGTTGACCTTTTTAGAGAAGGGTACCCTACCCGCGATTGAAGTCCTAAAATCCACTGATTGAGCGAACTTCTTTGTCGTCCGCAGTGTTCACAAACTCACCGTATATGTATACGCCTCGCTTGCTCACCCTTTGTCTTCGCGAATTTCATCTCAATCAGAGAACTTTAGAAAACAATATGACATATCACAAGACAGTAGATCTCATTAAAAATTTACTAAACCAGAGAAGTGTTGAATATAAATGTTTTGAGCATGAGGCTGTCCGTACCTCAGAAGAGGCTGCCGCAATTCGCCCTGAATATACTATTTCGCAGGGTGCCAAAGCACTTATTGTGCGAATAAAAAAGAAAAATGTGCCAAAGGAGGAAGAGAAGCAGTTTGTCCAGATTGTGGTGCCCGGTGATGCAAAATTTAACCCAAGTAAAGCTCGACAGGCACTTGATGCAAAAGATATTCGTTTCGCTTTGTCTGAAGAAGTTTCGGAAATTACCGATGGGATTGTCCCTGGCGGGGTGCCGCCATTTGGAGTTCTTTGGGACTTGCCTGTATTTGTAGAAGAAACACTTTTGGACAATGAGGAAATCATTTTCAACGCTGGAGACAGAAGTTTTTCAATAGCAATGAAAAGTGAAGATTATCTAAGGGTTGTAAAACCAATGGTGGTAAGTATAGTGTAGTAAGAAGATAGGGAGAGAAGCAATGAGCAAAAAAGAAAACCAGCCGGTGTTCCGGACGGTACGAACCAAAATACCAGCAACAGGTTTTGAAGAAAAGTATCAGACAAACCTTCGTGCACTCAGGGAAAATCCAGTTCGTACAAGCGAGCCGCATAATCCCGGTCCATCCCTCTCACAATTTGTGGAGGCTATAGCAGGGATGGGTGAACGGGCGAGGCAGAATGGTACGATTGCACGTCTTGTACGTACTAGGAAAAAACAAGAGAAAGGTTCGACATGAGTAAAGAACGAGTTGATGACGTAGTCTTCAAGACGAGAAGAAAAAAAATTTCGAAACTGCCGGCTGGCGATGGGGTCTCACTTCCTCAGTTTAAAAAAGTGATAGAGAATCTTGCTCAGAATGGTGTACATGGGACAGTTATCCGCCGCCTACACCTGAAGGCAACAGATACTGAGTAACCAGTGTCTAAAAACGCCCACATGTATTGTGGGCGTTTTTTTGATAGATATACATTTACTCTACCCCTTCATCGATAGCTGCAATGAGCTGTGTTGCAACAATGGCAAGTTCCTCGTCAGAGGCTTCAACTCCCTCAGGCATAATGGATCCAAGTGCCTTTTGTGTATCTTGCATTGGGTAGATTTTGATGTGGACATGCGGCACATCAAACCCTTCAACAACTAAGCAGGTTCGTTCTGCGTTGAATGCTTTGTCCGATGCTTGGGCAATCATTTTTGCAGTCTTGAAAAGGTGTAAGTAGGTATCATCATCAAGATCGAACGCATAGTCAATTTCTTCTTTCGGTATGACTAACGACTGCCCCTTCGTTGCGGGAAATTTGTCGAGAATAGCAATACAATGATCATCTTCGTAAATGAAGTGTGAGGGAATTTCCCGCTTAATGATTTTTGTGAAAATTGATGCAGACATACTGAAAATATTATTATTGTGCTCACAATGGTATCATAGAAAATTATGACTACGTACCGTTTGGCTGACTTCGTTCCTGAGAAGGTACAGAAAGAACTTGAGTCCTATTCTCCCTTTTTGCAACAACTCCTCTTCACACGCGACATCACAACTAAAAATGATGCAGAAAAGTTTCTGAATCCTTCATATGTTGATGACTTACATGACCCATTCCTTCTTCATGACATGGACATTGCGGTAACGCGCATTCTAAAGGCTATTGAAAAAGAGCAAAATATTGTTATTTATAGCGATTACGATTGTGATGGTATCCCTGGTGCGGTGGTGCTCCATGATTTCTTTAAAGCAATTGATTATAAAAACTTTACCAACCACATACCACATCGCCACTATGATGGGTTTGGGCTAAATGGTTCTGCGGTTGAGAAGCTTGCAAGTGAAAACGCACAGTTAATCATTACTATTGATTGTGGGACCACTGATGTGGATGCAGTAGCAAAGGCGAATGAATTGGGAGTAGATGTCATTATCACTGACCACCACCAAGCAAAAGACCAATTGCCTGAAGCAATAGCAATTGTGAATCCACAGCTAGGTGATACGTACCCCTTTAAAGGGCTCTGTGGAGCGGGAGTTATTTTTAAAGTAGTGCAGGGCTTGATTGAAAAAGGAGACTTTGATCTCAAAGAGGGTTGGGAGAAATGGTGGTTGGATATGGTTGCAGTCGCAACCATTGCAGACATGGTGCCATTACGTGATGAGAACCGAGCACTCGCTACCTATGGCCTACAAGTATTGCGTAAGTCACGCCGCCCGGGACTTCAACAATTATTGCGAAAGCAAAAAGCGAGCCAGCCTCATTTGACCGAGGACGACATAGGCTTCACCATCGGTCCGCGTATAAATGCAGCGTCACGTATGGGGACGCCAGAAGATGCATTCCATATGCTTGCCGAATCTGATGAAGCGCAAGCAGGTGCGTACGTAGATCACCTGGAAAAATTGAATAATGAGCGTAAGGGCCAGGTATCGTCGATGACCAAAGAAGTCCATAAGCAGTTAGCGTTGTTTACTGAGATCCCAAAGGTGTTGGTGTTGGGTAATCCAGAGTGGAGACCGTCATTGGTGGGTCTGACCGCAAATAAACTTGCTGAAGAATATAATTGTCCAGCATTTGTGTGGGGACGTGATGGAAACGGAAAAATAAAAGGCTCATGCCGTTCAAATGGCGTGAGTAGTGTGATTACCATTATGGAAGCTGTCTCAGGGCTGCTTCACGAATTTGGAGGTCACCACATGGCAGGAGGATTTGGGGTCAAAGAAGAACAAATACACTCACTACCCAAGGCGATGAACGATGCCTTTGATGCAATGGGAGAGAACGCATTAATCAATAATGAGTTGGTGGTAGATGCGCAGTTGCTTCTAGATGAAATTACAGGGGCTGTGCTTGTCGAGCAGAATTCTCTTGCGCCATTTGGTATGGATAACGCAAAGCCGCTGTATAAAATAACGGATGTTGAGGCAACGGACGTTGCAATTTTTGGGAAAACAAAAGAACATACTAAATTACAGTTCGATACCACTGGGTACGCTAAGGAGGCAATCGCGTTCTTTAAAAAGCCTGAAGATTTTACGGTAACTCCCGTTGTAGGTAAAACACTCACTCTTCTTGCTCACCTCGAGCAATCATATTTCATGGGTCGCTTACAAACCCGGTTGCGTATAGTAGATATAGTAGAGTAAGACACCTACACACTAATTAACCAAATCAAATAAAACCAAACAAAACTCGATCACGTGAAACCAAACTAGGTCAAACCAAATCACGTCAGACCAAACCAGGTCAGATTGTGATAGGATATTAGTACGATATATCGTACTAATATGCCACATATTTCAAGTGAAAAAATAGATGAAAAGGTCTTTGACGCATTGTTTAAACAAATGATTTTCGTACAGGCGGGATTGTCTAAAAAAGAAGCAACAGGTTTTGTTGAGAACCTCTTAACCAAAACTGAGAAAATCATGATGACCAAACGATGTGCCGCAGTTATTATGTTGCATACTGGGTGTTCTTCATATGAAGTGTGGAATACATTGAAGCTGAGTCCTTCAACCGCAGCACAGATTAAATTAGCGTACGAAAACGGAGAGTTCGATGACTTGATTGGCATTTTTGCGCACAAAAAGCAGGAGAAGCTGGATTTTATGAAAACCTTAAATAGAGCATTACGTTTAGGAATGCCGTCAATGGGAAAAGAGAGGTGGGAAGCTCTCGACCGCTTGATGCAGTAAGGTGGTTAGTAGAAAATTAGTACGATATATCGTACTAATTTAATGTATTTATAAGTAGATATGCTATAGTGGCGGGCATTATAGGTGTCAGGAAATTTTATGAAAAAAGTAACGGTATTTACAGATGGGGGAGCACGTGGGAATCCTGGACCTTCAGGTATTGGTGTACAGATTTTGGGTGAACAAAATGAAGTGCTTGGTGAACTTTCAGAATATATTGGTGAAGCCACAAATAACGTAGCTGAATACACTGCAGTGCTACGAGCGCTTGAACATATGCTTACTTTATTTCCTGACTCTAAGGCGTTGCAGGTCGCCTTTATGCTTGATAGTCAATTAGTTGAGCGGCAACTTAATGGTGCATATAAAGTAAAAGACGCGACGCTTGAAACCCACTTCGGTGATATAAAAAAACTACTTAATGAATTTGCATCAGTAACCTTTACTCATGTGAGCCGCGAAGAAAACAAAGAAGCCGACCGATTAGCCAACGAAGCTATGGACAAAGCCTGACCTGCGTCAGGCTTTGTCCGGTTTTTACGTGAGTAAAAAATCATCGATGCTTGCGAGATGATAGGTGGATCGCAGTTTAAAATATCATTATGCTCTATAGACCTGCGTCAGGCTTTGTCCGGTTTTTACGTGAGTAAAAAATCATCGATGCTTGCGAGATGATAGGTGGGTCGCAGTTTCAAATATCATTGTGCTCTATAGACCTGCCTTCCTTGAGTGCTTCTTGCCAAGTGGCGTCCGGTAAGATTGACACCCACCCTCTTTCAGGGTATTTTGAATAAACCATTTAAGGGAGAAGAAAAATGAACGCAGCGCAGGAACGCGTAAAGAGATTTGGCGACTTGATTGCCAAAGGTGAAAAACCACCAACAGCACCGGAACTGAAAGTCGTCCCGGACGTCCCGCCAGATTTTCCAAAAGATCCACTGCCACAGGAGGATCAGGCAATGATAAAGACACCGTATCCGTCACCGGCCGAAACTGATGCACAGATTGCAAAACGGCTGGGCTTGGAGAAAGGCAAGGTCGTCCGTTGTGACCAGGGTGATGAGCCGATACGGCGCAAAATTTCCAGTGTCGACTCCAACGGGATGGTGACACTCACCGGCAGTCGGAAAAAAATCCCTGCGCGAAATTTTCTGCCACGGTAGAAACAAAAAACGACCTAAGGCTGTCCAAATGGACAGCCTTTTATTTTGCTACACTTAAAAGGTGAATAGTTTGTATTTCTATGTAGGGATAATTGGGTTTGCGGGTGGCATTGCTATTACTTCGATACTCACAATTCCGTTTGTGTATGTAGTGCTTATGGTGCTGCTCGCTGCGAGCATCTGGGTAATTGCCCGAAGGGGAAACAGTGTTTCCCCTTCGGGCAACTTATATCTCGTTTCAGTGATGCTCGTTGTGATCGCACTTGGCGTAATTCGTTTTGAACTGGCTACTTTGGGGGAGGTACATCCTTTGTATGAAGCACAGATAGGCAGTGAGGTATCACTTGAGGGTGTGGTGGTTCGTGAGCCTGACGTACGGGAGAATGTGACACATCTGTATGTTTCCGTAGATGGCGAAATTTTGCTTGTGAAAACACATCGGTACACTTCGGTGCAGTATGGTGATTTGTTGTTGATCAAGGGAGCACTTGAAAAGCCTGAGTCATTCGAGACTGACCTGGGTCGCACTTTTAATTACCCAAGGTATCTCAATGCACGCGGTGTTTCATATGCAGTTTCTTTTGCTGATGTGGAGATACAAAAAACTGGTCAAGGTAATTGGTTTATTGGAAATTTACTTTCAGGGAAGCAGATATTTATGAATAGTATTGAGCAGGTTTTACCTGAGCCTGAAGTTGGCCTCGCCGAAGGGTTGTTGCTTGGAGTCAAACAGGCGCTGGGTGATGAGATTGAAACAATTTTTCGGAGAACGGGAATTATCCATATTGTTGTTCTGTCTGGGTACAACGTCATGCTGGTCGTTATTTTTATGACGTACATACTTTCCTTCATGGTGCCATATTCATTTAGGTTCCCATTTGGCGTCATCGCAATTATTTGTTTTGCGATTCTCGTTGGACTTTCTGCAACAGTGGTTCGTGCAAGTATTATGGCTTCGCTTATTCTGCTGGCACGCGCCACGAGCAATACATACATGGTCATGCGTGCCTTACTTCTTGCGGGATTAATTATGATCATACTCAACCCATACCTCTTAGTTTTTGATGTCGGATTTCAATTGTCGTTTGTGGCCACGTTAGGGCTCATTTTCCTTGCTCCGTTTGTTGAACGAAAGGTGCGGTTTATGCCAACGACATTTGGTTTACGTGAGTTTCTCACGGCAACCATTGCAACACAAATTTTTGTAACACCGATACTTCTGTACAACATAGGGGAACTTTCCATTGTTTCGATTGTTGTAAATGTGTTGGTGTTACCCATGGTACCAGTAGCTATGCTTCTGACGTTTGTTACTGGTATAGTCGGGCTGTTCTCAAGTACGCTGGCGAGTATGATTGGATTTTTTACGTATCTCTCTCTTGCGTATATTTTAGAAGTGGCAACGTTTTTTGCACAGGTCCCTTTTGCAGCATTTAGTGTGCCCGCGTTTCCATTTTGGGTTGTGTCTGTGAGTTACGCATTGTTTGGTTTTGCTTTGTATAAGCTCTACTTTCATACACAGACCAAGACTGAGTCTTTATCTAGTGCGTGGGTAATAGAAGAGGAGGATGAACTGATAAAAAGAATAACAGCATCGCAAAGCGATGCTGTTATTGCTACGTCTGTACGTCACTCTTAGATCCGTCCTGCTACAACTCCCCAGTTTAGATTTTTGAAGAATGCATCTACGTACGCTTTCTTTTCCGAAGGCACATAATCAATCATGTATGAGTGTTCCCACATGTCTAGTGCAAGAACGATATCGAGATCTGCAAGCTGCCCAAGGTGTTGCTCATCTACCCATGTGCTTACCAGACGATTGGTTTGTCGGTCAACGTATACCATTGCCCACCCAACGCCACGGGTCATTGCGATGTTTCGCACATGCTCAATAAATGCATCGGTTGAACCAAATTGATCTTCTAACAGTGTTTTAAAATCACCATCGAGTATTTCTGAAGCTCCTCCTTCAAATTGAGCAAAGTAATACTCATGGTTTCGCATACCGCCAAACTCGAATCCAAGACGTCGCTGCATTTCTGCTTGCGCGTAAGTATCGGTTACATTTTTGAGTTCGGTATGGATGTGGTTTACATGCTTTACATACCCAGCGTATAGGCCGAGGTGCTCTGATATGGTCTTTTCGGAAATTCCTTCCAGTTCTGGAATATTAAATGTTTTTGCTTGGTACATGCTATATAAATATGATTTCTAATGGAACTCTCAGTGTATCATAGAGAATATGAACCCCTCAGTAGTATCAATACGAATAATGACACTTGTGTTATTTGTGTGTGGGGTGTTTGGACTCTGGGTGTTTCCAGGAACATCATTAGATCAGGTTGCTCAAAGTGGTTCCCCCCAAAACCTCCGGGTACATTTCCTTGATGTGGGGCAGGGTGATTCAATATTTATACAAACACCTGATGGGGTTGAAGTTTTGATTGATGGTGGTTCCAATGGGACTGTGTTGCGTGCACTTGCACAGCAGATGTCTTTCTTTGATAGAAAAATCGATATGATTGTAGGAACACATCCTGATAGTGACCATATTGGAGGTCTGGTTGATGTGCTTGGTAGATATGAAGTCGATACCATTCTTGTAACTGAAAATATAAGTGATACGAGTACCGCACGACGTTACTTTTTAGCAGTTGATACTGAACAGGCAGAGGTGGTCTATGCGCGGACAGGGCAGGAGTTCGCGTTGGGGGAATTTGTAAAGCTCGTGGTGCTGTATCCTGAATCGGCCGTTGCAGATATGGAAAGTAACGCGTCTTCTATCGTGTTGCAGCTAGTGTATGGAGAAACAGAGGTGATGCTTACCGGAGATGCTCCGAAGCGCATTGAAGAATATCTCGTACTTACCAATGGTGAACACTTACAAAGCGATGTGCTAAAACTTGGACACCATGGGTCACGCACTTCAACGTCTGAATTGTTCTTACAAGAGGTAAACCCAACCCATGCGGTTGTCTCCGCAGAGAAGGATGGGCGGTATGGACACCCGCATGTTGAGGTAACTGACTTACTTTTTAACTACGGTGTAGAAACATACAGTACGGCAGAAGAAGGGACTGTGACGTTTGAGAGTGATGGAAAGCATGTTTGGTTGAAAAAATAATTTTTACCTGGTATGTTGTCATGAGAAATGAAAGGAAAGTTTTATGGGACTTCAAATGAAAGAAAAAAATGTTGAGGGAATGGGGAAAAATCCTGAGACAGGTTTTTTAAGTTTTATCGAAATTCCATCAGTGATCATCACTGATGACGAGCGTGATTTTTATGTACGCTTTACTGCAGAGCAAAAATCTATTGCAGAAAAAACTTTTATGTTCCTGCAGAGCTTAGAGGATGAAGAATTTGCCATTTTTGCAGAAAAAATACAGCCGAAAAAGAGCATGCCAACAGGTGATGGTAAACTTCCGTCTAAGTATCGTAGACATCTGATGCGCTCTAAACTGGGCTTGTGAGATTAGTTATCCACTCATGCTATTTCCCCAGATCCAAAATACGGTGTATAAAGTAAGTAATGGAGGCCGGCCACTTTTGTGGCCGGCCATTTCCGTGTTTACAATATAAATACATTATTATGAAAGCAATCACATTCTCATTATTCAACATCAAACATGCGGTACTTATCATCGCGGCTGCAAGTTTGCTGTTGAGTTCAACTTTTATGCCAGTACATAAGGCAGAAGCCGCTACTGACATTGAAGCACTTATCGCGCAAGTGCAGCAGCTCATGGTTGTGGTGCTTGCCTTGCAAGACCAACTGGCTGCAATGGGCGGCACTTCAAATACGACCTCTGAACCAGAGGGTGGATTTTCAATAAATGACTTTTCTGTTGGCGACGGTGTTAAGGCAACTGCAAACTTACGTGTCCGCTCTCATGCAGGTACAAAATACACAGGTACTGAATACAACTGGGTTCAAAATATTACAGCATACACAGGAGGAGAAGTAGTAGATGGTCCAAAGTATGCAGATGGGTATACGTGGTGGCACATTAAGTACGATAACGGAACGAGTGGTTGGAGTGCTGAGAATTGGCTTGAAAGAACTGATGTAGTGTATACGTATCCGTCTACACCTTCTTGCACTATTAAAGTGAGTGATAAAACTCCTAATACAGGCGAATCATTTACGGTGACCTGGACTACCAAGAACATGGATAATCCTGTTTTCTATGAGGGCCTTAAGGCAGGCGGAGAGTATGAAATTGCTCGAAGCGGAAGCTTAAAATTTAATGAATCATCAGCATATCTCGGTACTTTTGGTATTAATGATGGATATAATCATGATAAGACATTATGCTCGGTATCAGTAGATATTCAAGCTCATGATGTTTCAGTAAAGGTAAAAGCAAGCAATTATAATGTTACGTACGGTGATGATCTCAAAGTTTACTGGACACAGTATGGTTCTATGCCTAAGGGGAGTAGGGCTTGTGTGACATTGCGGAGATACAGTGACGGGAAATATTTTGCGCATCCAGCAAATGGAGGTTCATGTGTTGAAATTTCTGGAAAAGAACCTCAACGAAGCGTAACGGGGGAAGTTATCCGTACGTCTGGTTATGATCTTGCTCCTGGCAAGTATTATGCTGAAGTGACTTTGCATGATGCACAGTATGGTGAAAAAGATGGTCCGATACTTGCATCAGCCGAGAGTAACGTAATTACTGTTGTAGAAGAATATACTGAAAATGTAGAAATCCTACGCTTTGATGCTGAAGTAAATAATGAGGACATCAATAACCTGACTATTTCATTTTCTTGGTCAACTGTGGGAACTGATCGTTGCTACATTCATTCTGAAAATGGGTCTGTGTCAGGAAGTGAAGGAACATCAGGTTCCTATGAACTATCGCGTATTGCCATGACAGAAAAATACGAAAAAGATTTTAAAGATGGAAACAACAAGTTTGAATTACGATGCCAATCTGCATATACAGGAAAGGATTCAACAGTCAGTGACTATGAAACAGTACATTTAGACTATGGTGAGGATTATAAGTTGACCGTTAATGGAGTTACTGAGTACGAAGAAAATAACGTGACTCTTACTGAGGCGACTACTCAGTGCTTTGTAGATGTTAATGATTATAATAGTTCATCAGAACATCAATATGGCGATGTAGCTCGTTGTTATTGGGGTGATCTCTTCTTTCACTATCAAGATGAATGGAAAGGATAATTCATAATACTCAACATTAAAAACGAAATGTATTGATTGGAGTAAGTTGCTTGAGATACGAGGAACATAAGAAAAAATACCCGAGGCCTACTGATATGTAGGACGAGGGTATTTTTTCGAAATGTACCGAAGTAGATTGAGTGATTTAATTAAATCAACTTTGCTTCCTTGAGGGTTTTATATGCCCCATTCTTTGCAATAATCCGTAGCGCCTTCGTAGAAACCTTTACGATCACGTGCTTATCAAGCTCTGGTACGTAGATTCGTTTCTTCTGGAGATTTGGCTGTCGTGTAGTTTTCCCGCACGGGTTAAACTGCGTCGCACGAGTGCGGTTACTGTAGCGTCCTCCGATTTGGGTTTTCTTCCCTGTGATTTCACATTGCTTTGCCATAATAATCCTTGTTTAGTGGCGCTATGGTACCACAACGATTTAAATACGCAACCATCTACGGTCATACTATAATCCATATATGCTGTTTGTGGAATATTTTGACTAAGTATCGTACTATTAACTCACTAATTACATATATATGGAACAAATAGCAATTATCGCAGTATTGATTATCTCAATCGTCTTACACGAAATGGCACACGGCTATGCGGCCAATGCATTGGGTGACCCTACTGCACGTCTCCAGGGTCGTCTTTCAGCTAATCCTTTGGTGCATCTTGATCCGCTTGGGTCAGTTATTATTCCTGCGTTGCTATTCTTAAGTCCTGGAAACTTTATCTTTGGCTGGGCAAAGCCGGTTCCCTATAATCCATACAACCTGAATGATCAGAAATGGGGCGAGGCAAAGGTTGCTGCTGCAGGTCCTGCGGTGAATGTATTGCTTGCGCTAATCTTTGGAATGATTATCCGGTTTGCAGATGTCTTGAGTCTCTCTTCATCATTTGTTGATCTTGCTTCATATATCGTGTATATCAACATTCTCCTTGCTTGTTTCAATATGATACCGTTTCCGCCGCTTGATGGCTCTAAGATTCTTATGGCGTTCCTTCCCTTCAATGCACAGCAGCAATACCGCCAGATGATTGCTGCAGTTGAGCGATATGGGTTCTTTGTAACCTTCGCGCTTATATTCCTTTTCATTAATGTATTTTGGGGTCCCTTCTCAGAAGTAGTGGGTGCAATCTTTACGGTAATTACTGGAACACATTTATTTTAGGTTGTAATTAGGTGTGTTTGTGTACCTGTGGTATTTTCAATTGCAGGGAGGCCCGACATCAGTTCTTGGTAGCGCTGTGCCACAGAGGCAATTGTGGCAAAAGCATAAGTCTTCTCCCCACCCCGGGCCCGGCTCACGACGGTCGTGCCTGTCGGAACACATGCATTGGCAACATGTAAGACTTATGCAAACCTAAAATTCTGTTCTTCTGATTTATCGAAAGACCTATGATTGTATAATCACAGGTCTTTTTTCATTGCAAATAATTATAAATATAGTATTGTATGCGGGCTACATTATGGCAACAATAAATCAATTAACAAGAAAGAAGCGACGTGATAAGGCAACCAAGTCAAATACTGGTGCCCTTCAAACAGGTTTTAACTCTATCAAGAATAAACCTAACCAATTCAACTCGCCATTTAAGCGAGGGGTATGTACACGTGTAACGACTAAGACTCCACGTAAGCCGAACTCTGCGATTCGAAAGATTGCTCGTGTTCGACTTTCAAATGGTCAAGAAATTACAGCGTACATCCCAGGTATCGGACACACACTACAAGAGCACTCAGTGGTACTTGTACGAGGTGGACGTGTGAAGGACATTGGTGTGAACTACACTGTTGTACGTGGAAAGTACGATGCAACTGGTGTAGATGCACGGAGACGAGGGCGGTCCCGATACGGAGCTAAAATGCCTAAGAGCGACTAAATTGTTCCGTAGCTTCGTTACACTACGGTAAGTGAACGTTCACCGTACCTCAAAGTACGGCTCACGCTCACTTCCTTGTGTTCCTCGCTACAAAACAATTTATCTCACTCTTAGAAGGGGGACGGTGTCCCCGAGACCAATTACAAATAGTTTATATTCGCTACAGATAGTAGACGCGATTCAACCTCACGGTTCGGAATCAAACTATGCGAAGAATGAAAATAGATTTATAGCTATTTCTCATTCGCATTAATCACATTATTATGCGACGACCAATTAAAAAACGACCGGTAGTCAAGCCAGACATGAAGTTTGGATCCGTAGAAGTCGAACGACTTATCAACTACGTGATGCTCAACGGTCAAAAGGAAACTGCACGAAAAATCGTGTATGCAGCATTCGAAGAAATCAAGAATGCAAAGGAAGGCGGAGGTGATCCGGTTGAAATCTTTAACACAGCAATACGAAACGCTGGACCTCAGATGGAAGTTCGATCACGACGTGTTGGTGGTGCGAACTACCAAGTTCCACGAGAAGTTCGTGTTGAACGACGACTTGCCTTGGCACTTCGCGCACTTATTGGTGCAGCACGAGGACAGAAAGGGCAGCCGATGTACAAATCACTTGCAGCAGAGCTTATGCTCGCAGCTAAGGAAGAAGGTGCAGCGGTGAAGAAGAAGGAAGATACGCACCGGATGGCTGAGGCCAACCGTGCATTCGCCCACTTCGCTTGGTAAGTGAGCAAACGAGCGCAAGTGACTATTGCAAACTTTACGCAGGAGAATCGAGATAGATGCGACCCTCCTAGGGAGTATCTATCCGATTCTGTCGCGTGCGACTCGGACTAACCACTTACTGCTGAAAGGTTCACGAAAAAGCCGCTCCCTGGACTCAAGTCCCGGTCGCGGCTTTTTTCGTTCCCTAACTCGTATTTGACCAATTTTTAAGGAGTGATAATGCCCTTGTGGTGCATTCCAAAATTTGATTTACCATTGGTAACAGACATTTTCTGGCATTTTATCTTGTATGACCAAGGGTAGCCCTTGGTCATACAGGTGGTACAAGAAAAGCGGCCAGGTTTGGCCGCTTTTTGAATTTGTTATGAAAGAAATCTGTTCAAGCTCATGTAACTTGGTTGATGACTTTAGCCTTACATGAGTCATATCTACTGTGGTCGTGAACCTAGCTTTTGGGCGATTTTATACAGAGCTAAAAGGATGAGGATTAGTAGTGAGAGTTGTACGAAGATTGGGTGTCCTAGGTAAAAAGAAACTACTGCAAGCGCGCTTGTGTAGATACCACCGAAGATAGCTCCAAAGAATGACAAGATATCACCAAAGAAACCTTCGGGTTTCTCAATATTTTTTGCAACCTTTTCTGCCTCAGGACTTTCTTGTGTACGAGTGATTTCACCAAAGCCGTCTTCATTGACTTCGATTTCTTCAACTATTGGTTCAATGGTCCCGTTTTGTACTCCACGCTTAGTTCGATACGCATCAAGCTTTTCTTTTGAGTCATGTACGAACTGGGTGACACCGCTCAGCATAGTGTCTGCACGAGAAGGGGTGAGGTATTGTTCGAGACCTTGACTGTTGCTACTGCTGGCTTGATTTGATCCTGCACTGCTGTTTACCTGAGGCTCTTCCGTGCTTACTTCTGGGTCGGGTGCTGGCTCATCATACTCTAAGGGATTTGTCCCATTCTTTTCCTCGGCAGTGTCGCTTATCCCATCACCATCATCATCAATGTCATCTTTATTTCCCACGCCATCGCGATCTGTATCATAGTCAACAAACAAGAGATCTTCTGCAAGGGAAGCAGTCACCCCGATGGTTTTAGTACTTGAACCAACGTGATGCAACTCAGTTCGTGAGAGGGTTGCGCTGATTGCATGGGAGCCATATGTAGGTGTCCAGTCTGCCCATGTTTCGATAATCCTCCCGTCGAGTGCTGATACATTTACCCGTTCAATACGATTGTCATTATCAAAGAATTCCACTGTCCCCGTCATGTCACTTCCGGTGTTGTTACGGATAGCTACATATATACGCACAGGATTTTCAGCAAAGACGACTTCCTGGCTATACCACAGACCATGTACAAAACCAGCGTTAAACTCCTGTGCATGTACAGGAAACCCAACTACAAGTATAAGAAAAAAGCATGCAATCCGTTTCATATAAAGCATTATATACCACTTACTGAGTAAAGGAGACGCTCTTTATTTCAAATGGTATACTACCATTATGTTAAAAAATATCCTGATTGCAGTCGTGCTTGTTGTTGCGTTCAACACCATTTTTGTATTTGGCGGTGGTCTAGATATGTTACGTAAGACCGAACTGCAATCTCAGCCGGAGAGGGATCTTAGTTATGCAGTGGTTGATGTGTTCCGTGTCACACTCGAACAGGAAGTACAAAAGAAAAACGGTACTCCAATTGAGGGGTATGAGCCCCAGATGTATCTCGCAGTATTCCCCGGTTTAGCGGAAACGGATTTTGCCGATGTTGAAGCAAGTATCGGTTGGTATCGAATAGTAGAAGGGAGACTTCGGCATGAGGCTGATAACACACAGCTCATTCATAGTGCAGCAACTGCAATTTCGCACGCAGGTTACAAGACACTTCTTATAAATATCTCCAAACGTATTGGTGTTGATTTGTTTTCTGACGGGACTATTACTGACGTTATGAACGCACTGATATCGGATACGTAGTTTCTCCCTTTCATTTATATCAAAATAAGGTAGGATAATGGCCACTATGTCAAAAGCAGCAGGCCTCATATCTTTTAATGATGTTTCGTACGAACACGATGCAACAAAGCCGATTCTTATCGAATCGAGTTTTTCTATTCGCCGTGGAGCGAAGTTTACCCTGATGGGTCAGAATGGCGCAGGGAAGAGTACCCTCTTTGCACTGATTACTGGATCGCTACAACCAGACGAGGGGGATATCAATATCATGCCCCGAACCAGCATCGCGATTTCTCGTCAGACTATCCCTCGTGATGAGCTCGAACTCACACTGCGTGAATTTTTTGAAAAATGCTTCTCAGAAAAGGTCTACGAAATTGATCCTAAGATCGATGAAGTGCTAGAAGTCGTAAATCTTTCTCCAAAAAATCCAGAGATGGCAGCTACGTTTAAAGAACGTATTATCGGGAGTTTTTCTGGAGGGCAGCAGGCACGTCTTTTGCTCGCATCTGCACTAATCCAAAATCCTGATGTGCTCCTACTGGATGAGCCTACAAATAATCTCGATGTAGATGGAATCGAACACTTAACGGAGTTTTTGTGCGAATACCGCAAGACGGTAATCGTCATTTCCCACGATGCAAAATTCTTGAACGCCTTTACGCAAGGAGTTCTCTATTTAAATGTTCAAAACAGAACAGTCGAACGATATGATGGTAACTACGACACGGTAGTAAGAGAGATTTCCCAGCGTGTGGATCGCGAAAAGCGAAAGAATGCTCAGCTCGAGAAGGAAACACAAGCTAATAAAGATAAGATCAACTATTTTGCAGCCAAAGGTGGAAAGATGCGTTTGATTGCTAAGAAAATGCGTGCTGAGATTGAAGAAGCTGATGAAAATAAAGTGGATGTTCGAAAAGAAGACAAAACGATTCGACCGTTCACTATTCCTGTGCAGCAGGATATTCCTTCGGATGTATTAAAGCTCACTTCATATAAAGTAATTCGAAACCATAATCCAAAAGACGTGGAATGTGAACTGATACTTAAGAGAGGACGACACCTTCAAATTGTTGGTCCAAACGGGATTGGAAAGACAACACTCCTGGAGTCGCTTGCTTCAGGACACGCAACCGGTGAAGAAGTAGCTGATGGAGTCACTATTGGATATTACCGACAGGACTTTTCAAACCTCGATTTCGATCAGACCGTGTTTGATTGTTTATTGGATGTAATGGATAAGAAAATTGAGGAAGAGATGCGAGCAGTAGCTGCCGGTTTTCTCATTAACCAAGACATCATCAAGACACGCATTGGCTTACTTTCAGAAGGACAGAAGGGACTTGTCGCCTTCGCACGTTTAGTACTCCTGAAGCCCGGACTACTGATTCTTGATGAGCCAACCAATCACATCAACTTCCGACACATTCCCGTAATCGCAAAAGCACTGCATGACTATCAGGGAGCAATGATGCTTGTTTCCCATGTTGAGGATTTTGTAGAACAGATCCGAATCGACGAAACTCTCGATTTAGGAAAGAAATAAAATGAAATAATGGCCAAAGGTCATATATTGAATTTTATTCCCGATTTGTCCCGCTTAGGGTAAATCGCTGGAACTCGAAGTTCTAAGTATCACAAAACATATCTAGTAGAACCTGCCCCGACCGCCCCTTGTCAGAATCAGCCAAATACAGAACAGAACCTGACGTAAGTTCACAATTGTGAAAAATAAGGAACGCCGTAACTGTATTTTCCATACGACGTAGTGAGTCACCACGTTCTTTTCTTCACTTAATTAAAAAAGCGCACCTAACTGGTGCGCTTTTGTTTTATGCAGCAATGCTGGCATAAAACTTTTCTTTTTCTTCGGCGTTCCAAGAAAGTGCAAGTAGAGGGTTTCTTGTGTTCCCATCCCCCATAAAAGGAATGACTGAGGCCGATAAACGAATGAACGTGCGAAACTGATCTTCTTTTGCAATGCCGGGAGCATGAGGACAAAATGCGTTAAGCATGTGTGCTGTGAAAGGAAGCGGTTTGTGTCGGTATACGTTGTCACTTTGCCGCGTCAGTTCCTTAAAGAGACCATGCTTGTCTTCTGGGAACAGATTCGTTTCGTACGCATGTGCCACAAACTCTGTTGGGATGGTATTTGTAATCGCTAGTTGATGTTGTGCAACTTGAGGGATAATTGATGCCTTTTGGAAGCCATCCAAGTGTAAGCCTGGAACCCGCTGAACGTGCCCAGTGGCAACCCATGATTGCTGGATGGTGAGATACAGATATTGATTACGAATATGGGGATTATACGTATACTCAAACGTAACAAAATGATCAAGAATTCTTACGAAGTTGCCAAACCAAACGTTGTGCGGCAGGTGCAACCTCCCTCCGGGGATTTTAATAGGCATATCTTCAATGTAGATGCCAGTTTCTGAAAAATGTTGCTCTGTAAACTCATCGGTAGCTCTTTGGATAGAGAGCATTGGTGTATCCAATAATGAATTTGATGGTATCAGAGGATTATGCGAAGTAGGTGTATCTAATTCAACTCCCTTACCACGTTGCATGTGTTGCAAGGTGTGTGGTAAATGAGGAATACGTAAATGTTCTGGAGACCACACTCTTCCTTCAATCAGATCTTTGTACGTCTGCCTTTGTGCAGATTCGATTCCTTCAATAAGTGACATCCTGCTTCCTTTCTAATGAGATCAAGTCTAGCGCAGTTATACCTGAATCTCTCTGGGTTAGCAATAGTTATTTGACATACTTTGGTCATATTGTACACTAACTAGCATTATGACTATGAAAAAAGCTCCTGAAGAATTGCGTTTTGCGGCAATGGCGGTTGATGCCGTAATTTTTGGTATTGTAGACAAAAAATTGCATGTATTGGTTCAGAATGTAAATCGACCACCTCATTATGCAAATATGCCCGGCTTCCCTGGGGGCCTTATAGAAAAAACTGAAACTGCTGAAGATGCAGTAGAGCGACATCTTACCGATAAAGTGCATTTATCAGGTATTCACCTTGAACAATTATATACCTTTAGTGATATTGACCGAGATAGACGTAATCGTGTAATTTCTGTTGGATATATTGGTTGCGTTACCCCTGAGGTAGTTACACAGTATTCGTTTGATGATGCCCACTGGCTCCCTGTTTCAAAAATAAAGAAATTTGCATATGATCATGATGAAATGTACCAAATGGCACTTGCACGCCTGCGCGGAAAGCTTTCATATACGACTATCGCACAATTTCTTCTCTCGAAAGAATTTACATTAACGCAACTTCAAGAAGTCTACGAAGTGATCCTGAAAACTGAGCTTGATAAACGTAACTTCCGAAAAAAGATTCTTGCACTGGATATCATTAAAGAGACCGGACGCATGCAAGAAGGAGTGAAGAATCGGCCAGCGGCACTTTATGCTTTCAAATCCAAAAGCATCAAGGAACTCCCCCCAATCGTCTAGTGATGTAAAAGAAAACCGCCGACCAATCTAGGTCGGCGGTGTTTTATTTATGCGGCACGCAGCGTATAGCCCGTCAGTGACGTTGCGTGGTCACTAAAGGCAAAGAACGAAGCGTCAGGGAGTTTCTCTTTCGAGAGGTCAACCATAACAATGTTTCCCTTGATGTTGCCACCCGCGTCCTTTTCAGGTCGAGCAACACTCGTATTGGTCTTCACATGGAAGACATACGAGACCTGCGGTCCACGTGGATCACGGTCAGCACCAATCAAGACGTGTGTGTAGTCGACAGTTTCCTGTGCGATCCGACACCCAGCTTCCTCGTCGAGTTCACGCGCAAGGGCGGTGATGAGAGACTCAAAGTCATCGATTCCCCCTCCGAACATAGCAAGACCAGCAACATCTTCGGGAGTATAAGCAATCCGGTCCAGGAGCATCAGCTTGTTCGTGTCGTCTTCGTCGACCGTAATCATGTCGATACAGTACCGGACACCTTTGATACCACGAGCCCTTTCTTCCGGAGTAATGTACTCACGATTTGCTACTGGCTTCCCATCAATCACCGAAATCAGTGAGTGAATGGGGGTGTGAGGCAGACACGGACGACCCACAATTTGAGGGAGCATGTGGATGGTGAGCTCAGGTAATTCCATAATTGCAACAAGCTCAACCACAATGCCTCCAAGGCGTTCGACCAGCTTCACACCTGCTGCACCAGTACCCAAGGTGGCAATAAGGTCGTCAATAAGAATCACCCGTTTACCCTGAAGTTCGTTAGTGTCCTCCATTTCAAGGGTATCAACACCGTATTCCTTTTCGTAATCTTCTGAGATTACTGGAGGGGGGAGCTTGCCCTTCTTCCGGATCTGACACCAGCCAATCTGTAGCCGATCAGCAAGCATTTGTGCAAGTGGAAATCCACGCGCATCAAACCCTGCAACAAAGTCAATTTTCTGATCTTTGTATCGTTGATACAGCGCATCAGAAATCACTTGTCGAGCTTCATAGTTTTTGAAGATTGACTCAATGTCGAAAAACAAAATCCCTGGTTTTGGAAAATCTTGCACACTACGGATCGAGTCCGCTACCTCTTGCAGTGTCATGGGGGACATATCGTTCTCCTTTTCAATGAACGTTCCTGAGCAACAATACATGAAGACAGTAGTTTGTACACAGGAAAGCGTAAAACTGTAACAAAAAAGATACATCTCTAAGCAAAAGAAAAACCGTCGCGAATATTCGCGACGGTTTTAGTTGTTATGCTGCGAGGCTGAGCTGTTCCCATTTGTGGACAGCTTTTGTCATACTGCCATTGACTGAGATGAGCGCAGTGATGATTTCGCTCATAAAGTCTGTGGAAGGCACAACAGTAATGTTTGGATACTTCTTAAGATACTCTGATTGTCGAGGAATAGTGTCGGCCATAATGAGCCGCAAACCGCTTTTCTTGAGTTTTGTCTCCGCGGTGCTTTTCTCATCTGGACTGAGAATCCCATGGGTCACAATGGCATAGACTTCCTCAACACCGTCACGGTCTTTGATCATATTGTAGGCATTGATCATTGATCCCATAGTGTCGCCCATATCATCATAAATAAGTGCTATGCGTCCGACGTCACCAACTAATTTTATTGCACGACTACCTCCCGTGTCTCGCTCCTTCTCGATGACGGCAACTTCGTTTTTGATGCCACATGTAATTGAGAAATCACGAGCGCGCTTAGCGCCACCAACGTCAGTGCTGACGACAGAGGTTCCACCTAAGTTCCCGTAGTCGCCCGTGTTGTCGATAACAGTTGCATCGTTAAGTACGCCTGCAAATTTTTGTCGAATGTAGGGCGCAAAAAGGGCATGACCAGGTACGTTGTCAACACGAATTCGATTGAATGCAAGTGTGATTTGCGGTGCGTGCAAATCATATGTAACAAGATGGTCAATGGCAGCATTTGTTTCCATAAAGTTTGCAATCATTTTGATTGCAACTGATTCACGTTTCTTGTACGAACGACGATCTTGTCGTGTGTACGGCAGAAAGGGCGTGATGAGAATGATGCTGCGCACATTTGCATTCCAAAGTGCATCGCAGGTGACTGACATGCGCATGAAATCTTTGTCAGGATCTCCGCAAAAATCTTGGAAGAGTAGTACAGTTTTTGCTCGAACATTGACCGGACTTTCAACAAAAGTTTCCTGGTTGTTAAATAGAACATGTTCAACAAGTGCAAATTCTAGTGGTACTCCACGGTGTTGCAGTGTTCGCGCGACCGCCTGTGCCTGATGCTGCATTTTAATCGAACTCATAAGTACGATTCCATCTTGCAGTGTAGAAAGAATATGAGGTGTTGGCATTGGATTACTCCTTTTCAAGGTTCTGTTTCCTTCGTACTGTACCTCAACATACAAAAAAGTACAGGGTTTTACTTTGATTCGTAACAAAATAAATACACTACGATTGCTTGTCGTGTTTCTACGGTACGGTTAATTCTGCTATAGAAAAGCCGCACGAACTGGTGCGGCTTGATTCCTTATTTCTTACTAAACTTGAAAGTTGCTTCATACGACTCACAGTATCCAGGCTTGTCGAACACAACTTTCCATCCTTGCTCACGATAGATGTCTTCCACATCTAGCCAGTGCTTCTCAAAGATCTCACTTCGTGAGTGTCCAGCTTTCACGATGCGTGCGATGACTGAGTCCTGGCCAACATACGCATATGAGCCGTTGAATTTTTGAGCGATAAGCTCATTAAACGCCTCAAATACAACGTTAGGAATGGACTCCTTTCGCGCAGCCAGTACCTCTTCTGGTCCCATTGCTTTTACTTTAGCCATATCAATCTCCCTTGTGATGAACGACCTCATATAGAATATATAAAGAAGGGGACGCATGCAGAAATATTGTAATTATGTAACAAAAAAGATACACTTAAGTACATGGAAATTATCGATATATTTAAACGTTTAGGCTACCCGAAACACACTGATATTATCTATGACGTCTTGATCAAGAGCGGGGAAGCTCTGTCGGTATCGTTGCTTGCAAAGCAAAGTGGAGTTTCTCGAGTAGTTGTATATCGGTGTATTGAAAAACTTGAAGCAGCTGAACTCATTGCTCGTGTTCTAATAGGTAAACGCGCACTGTATCAGGCAAACAGTGCATATAAACTTACTGAGGCAATCCGCATGATGGAGGAACAGACTGAGGACACAGTGGTAAAGTATATGAAAATCCGACAGAAGGATGTTCCGCAAAATATACGCTTTTTGTATGGCCCGAGTGGTATACGAACCGCATTTGATGACGTCATTACTCACTGCACTAAGGGTGAAACTTTTTTTAGGTACACATCGGAGCAGGATTTAGCAAAGGTAAACAGCTACCTTGCACGCGACTATCGCATCCGTCGTGATAAGAAGAAGCTTGAGCGTATGGTTATTAGTAATAACGCTTCAGGTTCTCAAAAGAAATCGCGACTTGAACGGTTCATTCGATACATCCCTGCTGAAACTGATCAGTTTGAACAAAATATTATTCAGTTGGTCTACGGAAAACGCATTGCGATAATTGATCTCAATAAAGAGGAAGTGGTGATTATTGAAAACCAACAATTGGCTGACTTTCAGAAAACTATTTTTAAAGTACTTTATGGACAGTTATCGCGGTAGTGCTTGACTTTTGCTTAATAAGTGTCATTGTAGCGTTAGATAGATTGAACTTCGAAATAAAGGAGAAGGTGATGACATATGTTGTTTCACTACCAAAAATAGAAGGCGAGGGATTTTGTATTCGTGCATTTAATGAGGGCGATGCGCCTTCATTGCATAGGGTACTTAATGACCAAGAGGTTACTGAGCGTCTAACGAATATTCCCTACCCGTACAACTTTTTCGATGCAACTCGTTGGATTCATAGTACATCCACAGTGGTTACTGAAGACTCTACACGGGTGAACTTTGCTATCGATATCGAAGGCGAGATTGCTGGCTCTGTTTCGTTTATCAAAGTTGACATGCAGCAGGAGAATGCACAGTTGAGTGTATGGATTGCGCGTAAGTATTGGAAACAAGGCTTGGCGGGTAAGGCGCTGAAACTGCTGGTGGAGTTTGGGTTCGAACAGATGGGCCTGTATCGTGTCTCAGCATTTCACGTTGCTGACAACTTCAAAACGCAACACTTGATGACTACTCTTGGGTTTACGCTCGAAGGAACGCATCGCAAAGAATGGAAAAAGCTCGTCGATGGTGAGTATCAACGGTTTGATTCACTGCATTACGCACTGTTGCGTGATGAGTGGGAGAGGGGTGTCAAAAATGTTAGATAGGTTTCTTATTGCAACGGCCGATGGACCTGGTTACGAAGGCAACATCAAACTTGCTATTGAGGTGAAGACATTTCTTGGAACAAATAACAAGATAGCTCATCTTTCAGGTGAGATTGATGTACCAAACACACATCCTGATATGGTGATTGCCATTGGCGGTGACGGAACCATAATGCGTGCAATGAAAAAGTATTCGCAGTATGACATTCCTACTTTTGGCATTAATGGAGGACGCCTCGGTTTTCTTGCAGGTGCTGAGCGCGATAATTGGCAAGATGCACTGAAACGCATTTTGGCTGACAAGTACGTGATCGAAGAGCGCCTTGCACTACAGTTTAGGTTTGGCAATCAGGTGATTGGCCCGGTGGTAAATGAGGTGAAAGTTGAACATCCAACTGAGGTCATGTTTTACCAAGTGCAGATCAATAACTTGGTTTTCTGGCATGCACTGGAAGCATATGGGGTGTTTGTAGGAACCGCCACTGGTTCCAATGCTGAACACTTCTCAAGCCACGGGCAGCCAATTTTCCCGACCTCTAATGATGTGTCGCTGACCCCAAAACGTCGGCAAGGTGTTGGGTTTGATCCATTTCATTTTCCTGAAGTGTCACGCGGAGGCAGTGTAACCATTACGCCACTTGGTGGTGCACATGGCGCTACTGAAGTCCCCGTGATTGCTGACGGCATGAAGTATGAAAACGATGGCGCATTACTTCAAGTAGGGGAATCCATCGTCATTACCCGAGCAGAGAAGCCTATGTTGCTTACAACGTTTGGCCTTGAACAGTTCTTCAGTGCACTTGAAGAGAAGAAAGGGTATCCGCTCTCGCGGAATAAATGCTCTACATAACAAAAAAGGCGGACCGACAGGCCCGCCTTTTATAGTGATAAAGATAGTGTAACCTTGACACCAAATAGTGCGTAGTATAAGATAGTGTCAGATATACACAAAGTAGTGTATGGATGTACCTTGAAACAAGGCAGAAACATTGACATGAGGCCTATAAATGGTACTTTTGGACAAAATTGTTCCCGCTCATTAAATAGGAGATAAACATGCTTAAACGCAAAAAACTTGGTGTTGGTATCGGGCGATTTCAGCTCGATGAGCTGCATGAGGGTCATGTATATCTACTGGACAAGATAGCTGCATCACATGATGAAATGCTTATTCTCGTAGGACACAACACAATCCGGTTTAATACTGATGACCCGTTCCCGTTCCACATCCGCAAACAGATGCTGGAAAGCCGGTATCCGCGAGCAACAGTATTGCCACTGATGGACAGTCCTATTTCCAATGAGGCATGGTCGCAGCTGGTTGACGAAAAGGTTGCTGCGGTAAGTCACAATGGTCATGCGGTACTGTATGGCGGTCGTGATAGCTTTATTCCAAGCTATTCAGGAAAGTACAGCACTGAAGAAGTGCCTGAGATGCCTGATGTATCCGCAACGGCAAAGCGTGCAGAAGTTGGTGATTTCATTGATGACCCAATGTTCCGCAAAGGTTGGCTTGCTGCAATCAACAACCAATACGCAGTGACTGACCCGACTGTCGACATGGCAATTCTGAGTCCTGACTTTTCAAAAGTGTTGATGGGGCTTCGTGGTGTCGATGCAGCACACATACGATTCTTTGGAGGATTTGTTGATCCAGAAGATGAGTCGTATGAAGAAGCTGCGGAACGCGAGCAGTTTGAAGAGGCAACCGGGATCAAAGTGTCTGTGCCTGCGTACATTGCGTCTGCAAGGATTAAAGACCCAAGGTATCGCAAGAGTAAGTATGGAATCATGACTACTTTCTTTGCGCTTACCTGTCTTGAAGACAACGGTGCTGCAGGGGCAGATGATATGCCTGCAGTTGAGTGGTGCAATCTTGATGAATCACTCTACACTCGTATCGCTCCTGAACATAAGATTCTTGTAGATAAGCTTCTTGCGTACAAAGCAAAAATGCTTGCTGCATGATTCGCAGTTCTCAAAATACCCGACGGCAGATGTCGTCGGGTACCTATGAGAGTTCCGAAGGAATTCTAAAAACGAAATAAGTTCTTTAAAAGGAAGGAAGGAAATATTATGACATCTCAAGATTTTGAGAATCAAACGTGCCTGATTGTAATTGATGGCCAGTTTGATTTTACCGATTTGTCAGGTGCTGCGCTCCCGGTGAATGGAGGCGCCACGGCGCTGCAAAACATCGGCCAGGCTCTGCAAGCAAGCCCAACTGCTGTTGACAAAGTTGTGTTGACGCAAGATTGGCACAAGAAAAACGCTTTCACCAGTGCAGCTGCTGAGCGGATTGTAGATCAGGATGGTGTTCCGTTGCAAGGATACACATCAGTGCCTTGGGAGATGGTCTTTACGTCTACTAACCAAGGTAAACAATTTAAGGCCGCTGATCCTAATGACCAAGATTGGCTACTTACATCGAGTGAAGAACTTGCTCGCCGAGGCGGTAAAGAAATTATGGTCTGGCCAGAGCATTGTGTTGAGGATACGCCTGGCGCTGAGTTCGATGATGCGCTTATGCGTGGAGTTGCAGCTTGGACGACAGCAACGGGACGGTATCCTGTTGTGCACCGTAAAAGCCTGGATCCAGAGCGCGAACAATATGGTGCATTTGGTGCAGAGATTCCCAACCGCTACACAGGCGAGATGGAATTCGATGAGGAGCTTGTTCACAGTATTTTGATGCGAAAGCGTAAACTGTGGGGCGGACTCGCTCGTGGACACTGTCTGGCTGCTTCGTTTGACCAGGCTTTGTCGCGCGAAGATCCTGCAAACTATCACACACACGTTATCTTGCGTGATGGCACTGCTGACGTTCAAGGTTTTGAAGATTTTGGTGAATCTTGGATGAAAGGTTGGCGGGAAAAAGGTGTGCAGGTGATGACTGTTGCCGAAGCTTTTGCAGCCTAATATTTCAAATCTTCAGAAGTTCTGAAGACGTCCGAAGCGCAATGCGCTTCGGACTTCAACAGAATTCCGGAAGGGAGTTCAGTTCTTTACAATTGAATACAACAACTGAAGAGGAGAATGCTATGTTCACTATGAAAAGCTTGTTTGCAGGTGCTCGTGATGAATCAACCATTGACACTCGTCTGCGGACTGATGTCTATAAGCCGATTATGCAAAACTTTGCACGTGGTCGCGGTATCCATAGCACCCCTGTGGTATTTGGGCTTACCAACCGCATGAAAGAGATGCGTCTTGCAGACGTGATTCCTGAATCATATCTGCGTGAACAGCTTGATCATGTCAAGTCGCTCATGATGACTCCGGCACATGCCAGCTTCATTCAAGGTATGACCGTGACTGATGGGGGAGTGAAGAAATTCATGTATCCCGATCCGACCTATTCAGACTTTATGCTGAAGCAAACACTTTGCGACTACGACCTTTCGGTTGAAGATGGTCAGTTCAATCTGACTTTCTCCGGCACCTGGTTTGGTGAAGAGAATGCTGCGTCTCATTGGGAGATTCCAGCGATGGCAGTACTTTGTGAATCTTATATTTATTGGTATCTCAAACGGATGCTCGATAATAACGACATCACAGAGTCTGAAGTCAGTCGTCTTTTTGCACAAGCGTATGATCGCGTGGTGCAATCAGCAGTGAAGTTTGCTGTAGCTCCCGGTTCACCGACCTTTGCGCAGTTTGGTTTGCGACGTGCGATTTCGCAGTCGTGGATGTACATTGTGCAGCAGGTCATCGATGAAATGATTCCTGACCAATGTGTCGGTGTATCAGATGTACAGATGGCGTTTGATCGCGGTAGCAGTAACCCTATTGGTACTCGTGCACACGAGTTGGCAATGGTGTATACAACACTGCGAGGTGATTCCGACGACGAGATTCGCGAGTCACAGTTTCAACTGGAGCTTGATTGGGCTGAGGACAATCCTCGGCCATTGCGAATCCTATTGCCGGACTGCTATGGCAGTGAACAGTTCTATACTCACGCCCCTGAGCAGATTGTTCGGGAGCACGCAGGTGTACGGATTGATTCCATGCCAACAAAAGCACATGACCCACTCTATCTGAACTGGTTGAATCGTTTTGCCGAAACGCCACTAGATAAGATCGTCCTGCCGTCTGACAGACAGGATGCAGATTCATTGCCTGCTGAGCATGCACAATTTGCACACCAATATGGTGCATTTTCTGGAGGTATCGGTGGTGGTTGGATGAATGACATTAAGGGCTTGTTGCCTGACCCGTTGTTCCGGATACCAAATATTGTCATTAAGTCTTGGTATGCCAACGGACGTCCATGTACAAAAATTGGCGATGCACCAAACGGCGGCAAGGTGACTGGTCCTGATGCTGAGCATAACGCCCGGATGATTCAGATCCATAGCCCTGAAGGCTGGTCTAAGCACCGCGGTAAGTTGGCCGCGTAAGAAATTACACAGCGCCCATTGGGCGCTGTGTCCACAAACTTGAACATGAAGGAACACATCATGAAACAGAAAGATAAAAAACCGGCGCTTAAGATTGCGCTTGGTCAGATTGATGTGCAGGCAGGTCGCCCGGACATCAACAGTCAGCGAGTTATCGATGAATCAATAGCTGCATCAAAACGTGGTGTACAGGTAATTGTGTTCCCAGAGATGTGTATCTCTGGGTATCTCATCGGTGACTGGTTCAACAGTAACGCGTTTGCAGAAGATGTTGAACGTCATAATAAGCGTGTTGTTGAAGCACTTGCTGATTACGATGTCGTTGTCATTTTCGGAACTTTTGGTGTCGATAAAGACAAAAAGAATGAAAATGGTTCGTACCGAAAGTGCAATGCAGCATTCGTCGCACAGAAAGGGAAGCTGATTGCAAATGATGCTGACCTGCCGTATGCGATTAAATCGCTGCATCCGAACTATCGGATCTTTGATGACTCGCGGTACTTCTATGATCTGCGCAAGCTGGCTATGGAGCGCAAAAAGAAACTAAAAGATCTTCTTGCGCCGTTTACTGTTGTCATCAACGGCCACGAATACAAACTCGGCGTCATGCTGTGTGAGGATATGTGGGACATTGACTACGCTCAGAAGCCAGCGCGCGTCCTGAAAAAGAATGGCGCTGACATCCTGATCAATCTGTCGTGCTCTAACTGGTCGTGGCGCAAAAATGCAAAACGTCACCAGGTGATTCGCGACTTGATTGCAAAGGTAAAACTTCCGTTTGTGTATGTGAATAGTGTTGGGTGTCAAAACAACGGAAAAAACTTTATCCCGTTTGATGGCAGCTCCACAATCTACAACGTTCATGGTGAAATTGTTGCTATATGTGACATGTATCAAGACATTGTGAAGGATATTTTGCTCTCAAATGCATTGCCCCCGATTACTCCGGTAGATCGCGATGATGTGGAAGAGATGTTTCTTGCAATCAAAGAAGATACATTAGGCTTCTTGCGCAGTTCGTCGGTCCGACATTCTGGGAAGGTCATTATTGGCCTCTCTGGGGGCGCGGACTCCATGCTTTCTGCCGCGTTCTTTGTACATCTTCTTGGGCCTGACCGAGTCATCTTGGTCAATATGCCTGTGAATGGGTACAACTCACCGAAAACGATTGCACTTGCACAGAAAGGAGCAGACAATCTCGGTGTGCCACTGCGAATGGTTCCGATTGATGAGATGGTCTGGGCTGAAGCGAGAGCTACGGGTATCGAAGAAGGTACTGCACAGTTCAAGACGCTTATGGCAACGGTACGTTTCCAGGTGTTGAAATCGATTGCAGCTCTTGAAGGTGCAATCATAATCAACAACGGGAACAAGACTGAACTTGCGTTCGGCTACGCAACTCTCAATGGTGATATGCGTGGATACTTTGCGCCGTGGATGGATGCGCTGAAAGGGGAAGTCTATCAGCTTGCTGACTACATGAACCGTCGCATCTTTAAGTGCGAAGTGATCCCCGCTGAGATCATCTATAAGGACGATGCAGATCATCTTGCACCGATGGATGAACTTACCAAAGATGGTAAGGGTAACCGGGAAGATCCGTTTGATTACGGACGCATGCAGTCTGATAGATCGTTCGAAGTGGGATACCATGACGCAATGATTCGTTCGTTTATGGAGCTTCGCAAAGAACCAGAATGGTTCCTTGCTGCGTACAAAAAGGCTACGTTGGAAGAAACAATGTTGCTTCCTGAAGGGACAGTTAGAAAACTGTTTCCGACAGCAGAGAGCTTTGTCGACGACCTGGAACAAAAGTACAAAATGTTCCAAGCTGGCATTCATAAGCGTGTGCAAAGCATACCTGGGGCGCACTTCAGTCGTTCAAGCTTCGGTTGGGACTTCCGTGAGTTTATGCCCGTGATGGCATCGTATGATCTTTCTGAAGATCTGCCGGTGTATTACACACAAGCATACTACGAGCTTAAAGACCGCTTGTTGCGCAAGCGACGTGGTGGAGTTGATGAGCTCGAGCTCTAAGTTGTATTCAAAACAAAAAAACAAAGCGTAACCCAGCGGGTTACGCTTTTTCTTTTATCTAGAAGCTACTTTTTGGCCAAGCCAAATAATGCCTACATATATGTTTGAGAGTACAACCCATATGAAGATAGGGAGCCAAGCTGCTCCCTGTATAAAGGATTCAGTGAGCGCCCATGCCAGAACTTTTTTCGGAGGACAAAACATTTTCGTATACTCACCATATGCTCGGTTACGAATTATTTGTCGACAGTCTACGTCCAAACCATCTTTCATAAGAATCACGCCACCCCGTTGATGTTTTTCCCAATGATAAATTTGCTTCCGTGTCCAAGTGAGTCGTGAACGGTCCCCTGTTTTTCCAGGCATCGCAAGTAAAATTGTTCTGCGCATCAATCGTAGTCCTGAGCTTCCATCACACAATTCGAGTGGTGGAGCAAAAAATATCCAAGCTGCAAACAATCCAATGATTGTATAGAGAATAATTAACATCATTTCCATCTAATTCTCCTTTTCTAGGTTGAGAACAGTGTCGTAGCGTAGACGACCATCATAAGGACTGTCACAATGAGTGACCCTAATCCCAATAGTCCAGTGAAACTATACGAACCCTGACTGGGTCGGCTCAGGTCGTAGATTCCGTATAATCCACTGATTACAGCAATTCCAGCGACAACATATTGTGTCATAGTACTAGCATACACCAGCATGCCGATTACAATCCATATGCCAGCAATAGAGATTAATAGCTCACTGAGCCACATGGTCCCTAATGGTGTGCGAATTCGTTTATCCATTTCTAGCCCCCTTGTTTCTAGATGAAAATTACCATTTTTAACATAAAAGTCAATAAAATACGTGACCCTGATGGATCACGTATCGCTATGCTCGTTCTTAAAGTATTCCTGCAATAAGTGAATAGATGAACATACAAAGACTCACTATTGTTGCAATGGGAAACAAAAAAAGGAATAGAGCAAAGATCGGTGGCAGACCACGTGTTCGCGGCATGCCATCATCAGGCCCAAAAGGTATATTTTGTGAATACCAGAGCCATACCCACCCACAAACTGCAATGACTGCCGCGAGGATATACTGAAACGGTGTTGATGCAAGGAGTGCTATAACCAGTACGAAACCCACATAACGCATATGTGCTTTGCGGTTTTTCTTACGCACTCTTTCTTCAGCAGCGTTCTGTATTTTCATGTACTCTTCAGGACTCAGTTCATTTATTGATTCGAGAATAAGATCACCAGGTTTTGTCACAGTCGTCTCCATTGTGTACTTCTGTTGCTACTATACAAGGTTGTCATGTAGATGCAATAAAAAAGCCTGGCAATATTCTTGCCAGGCTTGTTGAAAGAACTTAGTTGTGTAGACGCATGTCGTACAACTTCTGTGCATAGTCGACCATGACGTCGTGCCCGAGAATGGTGTCTTTCCAATCCTGAGGAATTGCGTCGTAGCCATAGTGTGCACCGAGGAGTCCACCTGCAATTGCTGCGTAGGTATCGGTGTCACCACCAACACGTACCGCAAGCTCAATACCTTCTTCAAACGAAGTTGTTTTCAACAGGGCATAGAGTGCGACGTACAGAGAGAATTCTGCAGTGCCGCGATGCGGCCATGCACCAGGATCGTACGGAAAATCGTAAGGGTCTTTTAAGCGAGCCCCAATACGAATAGCAAGCAAATCTTTTGCCAGGCTTGGATCTACACTATCAACGCTACCAAGTGCAGCTACTGAATAATCTCCCGCAAGAAGGCTTGCTAGAACCAAAGTGTAGATCCAGCACGCTTGTTTGCTGTGTGGGTGCGTGTGTGTCACTGAAGACATATCATGGACCAGGTTTTTAGCCGTTAATATAGTCTCCTGATCAGTCATCCCATCGGTTGAGATATCTAAAATATCCTGAGCAAGCCAGAGTGCCATGGGTGCGCAACGCATCAAGCTGCCATTGGTGCCAATGTTGTTCATTGGTACACCGTTAAGCTTTGATACTTTTGCGTCGTTTGTAAGTGCATTACGGGTAGTCGTGCCCGAGCCGGTCGCCTGACCATCCCAAAGACGACTTTTACCAAGTACGACACTATCGCGGAGTGCTTCACGTAGATGGTTAACATCTAATCCATTGCATGCAATGAGACTAAACGAAAGGTCAGCTGTTTGGTCAGAGTCATCAGTCGGACGACCAGCAGGGAGACGAAGACCATTACGGTCATTCTTCTGTAGCCCCCAGGGATTATCGTAATCACGCAATACGATGCGCCCGTCGCTTCCAATTTCTCTATCAATCGCACGCGGGCTGTAAGTTTTTTCAAACCGAGCGCCTGCAGTGTCTCCGCAATGGACACCAACTTCAGCACCTTTCCATCGTTGTATAAGTTCCATGTATATATTCCTTTCAATGAACAGTTAAGCCCTTTTAGGTAAAGGGGAGTGGGTCTGTAAGTAATATATAGTATCCATTGATAGTGTACAGTTGACAGTAACTATGTTCTGTATCATAGCTTATTGTCGTATTGACACTAAGTTGCAACAAGAGTATCCTGAGGATAGATTAGATAGTGTAGATAATACACATTCTAGAGAATGATCTTTGACAAAGAGCTAAAAACTTAAAAAGGAGTTGGTAATGACCGAAATCATACGTTCACCCACAACTGGGTACGTGATTGCCGACTTGGAGAAGAGTCGGCTTGCACAGACCTCTGCGTATACCGTCTATCACGTTACAGACGAGGTAGATGGACAATGGTATCTGTTGAAAATTTCAGGTGATGTTCCTGGGAATGGACGCCTTGATCGTGAAGCTTTGGTGCTGAGAGATATTCAGCGTGAAGTAGAACGATTGCGCTCGCAAGAAAAACCGGGAACACGTGATGGTGGGCTGCGCTATGAAAAGTGTTTCCCGCGACTACACGAAAGCTTTCTCTTTAAAGAGCAGGGCAATCGACGAGTCAACATCATTGAGATTCCTGGTACACAGTCAGTTGCTGATTTGTATCCGATTCAAGAATGGCGCACCCGTGACAAGGTCCGCATTGATCCTAAATCAGGCGCGTGGCTCATGGGCCGTCTTCTGAAGTCGTTTACTCTGACGCATCCCATTGGTATAGGTGTCGGCACCATTGACGGTGGCAATATTTTGGTTAACCCCGAAAAACACCGTGCAATTTTCTTTGACTGGACGCAGGCACATCAGTACGACACGTACGTGCCTCCAGAAAAAGTTGGAGAAGAAATTGCTCAAGCTGCAACCGAGGTGTTTATTGCGCTTGGTGGCGACTTGGCTACTGGCACTTTGCCATATGACGACCAGTTGCTCGACACACAATACGCTGAGCTACTACTTGAGTTTATGTCAGGTCGTGAATGCAACCCAGATGAGGCTGCAAAACGATTTTATAAGCTCGTGCGTGAAATGTGGGACAAAGAGTTCCATGAATTCACAACCATCCAAATCTGAAAAGGAGATAGACATGGGTAGTTATACAGGTGCACGTAGTGCATACACCGCAGTGGTTTCGCGCGCATCGCGTGATAAGTCGGCAACTCACAAGGCCGAAGAAAAAGTTATGGAAACTCACGAGCTCAACCCATTGGTTGACCCGGGCGCAAATAACTGGGGCAAGAGTCGTCGTTCGTTGATTCGTTTCGAAGACATGCCTGACGGTCGCTTCGAAGTCAGTGTTGGCCTCTCGGTTCCCGTTGAGATCATGCTTGATACAACTGGATCGATGGGTCGCAATGTCGACATCGCGCTTAAAGGTATTCCCGACACACGGGACTACTTGCAAGAAGTGATGCGGCCTGGCTGCGAAGCACACGTTGCAACTGGAGTCTTCAACGACGTTGTCGACAAGTTCCATGATAGGAGTCAGGGTGTTGTCATGACACGGTCACAGTTTGAAATGACTGAGAAAATGGCTGAACAAATGATGCATCACATTCCAATGCGGGGTGGTGCTGGTAATGGCAAAGAGGACTCACAGTTCTGTCTCTTCGCTGCTGCGTATCTGTCGAGCTTCTACATCAACCGTATCGGTCTGAAGAGTTATCACTTCGTCATTACTGACGATGCAGCTGACTCGTACATCGATCGACAGCAGTTGGTGCGTGTCTTCGGTAAGGATGTGTTCGATGCAGTGTCTGAAAATGGACACGAAATTGATCCAAAAAACTTGCCATCGACTGCCGAGGTGGCACAAGAGCTCCTGAAGCATTCGCACGCCTTCACTTTGTTGGTTTCACCCAATGAACGGGTGGAACGCTACTGGAGAGCAATCATGGGCGACGCACAGGTGGTTATGCTTCCTGATGCGAAGCTTGTACCTCAGGTCACTTCAACAATTGTTGGTTTGACTGAAGGGACACTTGAGCTTTCTTCTGTTGCTGAGTACCTCGAAGGACGCGGCGTCAGTAAAAATGATGCTGCGTTGATTGAGCGGTCAGTTCGGAACATTCCGATTGGTGCTCAGACGGTGCTTGAGAACTTCAATAATATCCCTGTCAAAGGGGATATCTTCAATACAAAAGAAGACCTGTACCCTGCAGTGTATTCTGCAGACCGGGACGATAAAGTTGAAGCAGTGAAAGCGCCAGATGAAGTCGGTGGCTGGATCTAAATCATCAAGACGGCTGGTTCGCCGGCCGTCTACCCAAAATTCCTAAGGAGGTATCACTATGAAAAAACTTTATATGGTCACCGACCTTGGACCAGGCGATGGCGGCAAAGGTGGCGTCGTGCACAAGATTGCGCAGATGCAAAATGCTCACACCATCGTCAAAGTTGGTGGGGCGCAAGGTAGTCACGGTGTACGTACGGCAAACGGTCAAACCTTTGCATTTAGTCAATTTGGTTGTGGCACGCTTGAAGGTGTGCACACGCACATTTCACCAAGATTTGTCACAGACCCAATTGCACTGATGTGTGAAGCACAGCTGCTTCAAAAAGAGGGAATTGCTAATCCATTGTCACTAGTGACTGTGGATGAACGATCACTCTGTTCGACAGTGTTCCACATGGCCGCTTCACAACTAAGTGAGCTGCTGTTGAAGAATAATCCTCGAGGAACAATCGGTTCTGGAGTTGGACAAGCGTATCGTTTGAATGAATCCAACCCTGAGCTATCTGTATATGTGCGAGATTTACTGATGCCCGGTTTACGTGATCGATTGGCTGCGCTGCAAGCGCATTATCGAGCTCGATTCGCGGGAGTCTTGAATGATTTAGATCAGTTTGAAATGATTGATCTAGAGCATGTTGCTGAAGCACGATCAGTGCTCATGAATGAATCGTTTATCGATTCTGCTACTGAGCTCATGAACGAGTTTGCTGCACGATATTCAATTACAAATGCTGATTACTTTTCAGCACATGTACTGGGCAGAGACGGTGTCATAGTTTCAGAGAGTTCACACGGAATTCTTACAGACAAATACACCGGTTTCCAACCACATACCAGTGCAATTCGCACACTGCCTGCGTTTACGCGGGCCATGTATGAAGATGCTGGCTATGACGGACAGATTGTAAGTCTCGGTATACATCGAGCGTATCAGATTCGTCATGGAGCGGGGCCAATGGTTACCCATGACGCTGCGATGTCTGAAGCATTGCTTCCAGGCAGCAACAAAGATGAAAATCGTTGGCAGGGGAAAGTGCGTGTTGGTTCGCTGGACATGGTTTCTCTACGCTATGCACTTGCTGCAAGCGGTGAGGGAGCATACGACGCACTGGCGATTACTTGGTTTGATCAAATTCAAAAACTAGGTAGTTGGCAATACACCGATACGTACGTTGGCGCAGATGATTCAAAATTCTTTACATCCACTGGGAACATTCGTGTTCGCAAGGGTGAAGGGGAGGATCAACTAAACCATCTGGCTGCGTTAACAGCACAACTTCGGGCATGTTCGCCCGAAGTTACGACCATGTCGCTTGATCGCAACATGTCTCGCAACGGGCTCTATCGGCTTTGTGCGGAAACATTACTGGATCATCTCGGTGTGCCAGTTCGGATGATCTCGTTTGGACCAACCGAACAAGACAAAATGACCAAATGAAACTCAACCAGAGAAAGGAGTATCGTCATGGATGATGCACTGAAAACAAAATTAACCGGGCTGGGCCTGAATGAGGAACAGATCGGCAAACTCGAAGCTGAAGGCGTAAAAGCTGAAGCAGATATGGTGATGCTTTCTGATATGGAAGTGAAAGCAGTAACTGGCTGTGGTTTGGTTGTTTCCAAGCAAGTCGTTGCAGCTTTCAAACCAGCAGAAGAAGTTGCTGACCCAAAGGTTGAGCTCAGTGAAGGTGCTGCACCAAGCTCTGCTGATGTGAATGGTTTCGCACAGCAGTTGGGAATGGATCCAATGATGGCCATGTTGTTCTTCAACGGACAGCTTGGTGAAGATATGGATCTTTCTTCCATGATGCCGATCTCGATGGTTGTCGAAGGGTATAACCCCAAGCTGCGGAACATGTTTCTGATGGCGATGGGTCACTTCGAAAAACGCTTCAACGCGCCAATCGTTGTAATCGACAGTGATGGCGGTGTCAACAAAGCGCTCACCGCTGAATACATCCAAGCGCTTGAAGAGGGCTTTGATGCAGTCGAAGGCAGCATCTATCTCGATGAAGCCGGTAAGCCACACGAACTGATTCGTGTTGGTGTCGATGCGCAAAGCGTCTACGATGCTGACCCTCTGAATCCGACCAAGGCACTGCCTAAAAACGGTATTGGCGTCGGTCGCGTGAAGTGGAAAGACGTGTCGCTTGAAGTACGTCAGGTTGCATTCTACGCAGTGACTCAAACGAAGGAGCTTGAGCCTGCAAATGATACACACCTGTCGTGGTTGCGTGATCACGTGAAGAAAGACGCAAACCGTCTTATCTTCCACGGTCAGGCGCCAGAAGCGATTGCTGCGTATAACGAAGCAGCACGTACGGGCTCTCTGCCAACACTGCGCGTCATGTTGTCGCGCGGACCTCGTCGTAAAGAGATGATGCCACGTCGCCGTAAGGCAGGACTTGGTCGTGCTCTAGACGATGTGTAAGTGTTAGTTCTTTAAAAAAACAGACCAGGCGAAATTCGCCTGGTTTTTTCTTACACATTTGACATGGAATATTTCCATAGTACTGTGACTTGAGAATAAATCTTAGAGGAGAGAGTTAATGTATAAAAAATTGAAGCAACTAATGAAGCCGTTTGTACTGACTGTTAGCCGTTATGGTTATATTGAGTCAATGACCGCGCATGCCGACGGTACACTCACTGGAACTACAGTATGGTGTAAAAAACCAGTAGTGACAACACATCGCTTTTGGTCACTACACCAACTGTACAAATTTACTACATCTGATGAAGTGACTGATCTGCAAACCAATGGACCTAAAGCATATGTTGGCACATGGCGTATGTCGTGAACACCTACATAAATAAGCCGAGCGAATATCGCTCGGCTTTTTCTTTGGTTATTTACCCAAGGTTTGGAAAGAACACTCTGGTGAGAAACAATTCTGTTGCAATGCGACGGAACTGTCGATCATAGAAGACGGCTGATCCATCTATTGCATCTGCATGTGCTGTACTCATTGGACTTTGTACGGGATAGTACCGTTCAAAGCCCTTGTGTAGCAGCCTATAGAGTATCGAGTCTCGCTCCATCTCTTCAAGCCAGCGCTCTCGAATCGGTTTTCCGTCGAGTACTTCGGTTGGATTGAAAAGGTACGGAGTCAGCAGTGCGTGTTGCAACAACTGTATGTCGCCCAGCTCACCAACCCAGGCACCGCCCATCAGAACATGTGTCCATGTGTGGAGTGGGGGAGCGCCAGTGGTTTGTGTAGTCTCACGAACTACAAGCGAACCTCCTGGTTCATCGAGCCAAAACATAATGGCACTGCCACCTATACGTTCGTGTGCAAAGAGGATTTGCAGATGCACTTCAAGTTTTGACAGGTCAGACATCGGTACACCAGGTCGTATAAACACAGCAGCATCTGCGTCAGCATTGCTGATCCCGTACCCTTTTAGTTGTGAGCCTAGGAGGATCACAATAGGGTAGACTCGACGAGATAGAAACGCATCATCAGCAATCAGCCTTGTCAGTGCTTCAAAGTCGGTTACTGAAGGCGCGAAGTTATTCAAATTTTTAGAGAATGGACCTTGTAGCGCCGGGGTGCGTATCTGTTCTTCTTGAAGCACTTCATGGCTGAGAATACCTGCTGTGTCTGCATGTAGGTACAGTTTTGTGATGCTGTCGCTGAGTGCTTTATTGTTGGTATTTTTTTTAACCAAGGTGAGCCATGTGCGGTGCTGTTGTGTGAGCGTTTGCTCTTTCAGTACACATCTGCGAACTGCATCAACATAAGCACGCAACACCACACTCGGAAGTTCCAAGGGGTCAGGCAGGATTGCTTCTGCTTGGATGAAAGCGTTCAGTTTTGTACCTGCATGAGAAATAGCTTTCTCAATTGCAACCTCTTGCAACCATTTTCTGCGATTGGCAGTAATCTCAGGCAGGTCTATCAACAATGCTTCTGCAATATCTCCATCAAAAGCAGTAAGAGTACTTTCCTCGGTAACTGATTTTTTGGGAGTTTTTATAAAGTCCAAATTCATCAGTCGATGGTAACTTTCTTGCTGGTCTAGATCATCGCTTCGACTAAGTAACGCAAGATCACTTTTGGTAATCTGCTCTAGGTCGAGCAGTATAGTACAGGCTTCATACACACCGTCTTTAAACAGCGTATCCTCAGTGTCTTCTACGTACTGCACTACCTCTTCAAAGGTCATGTGCCCAGATTGGATCAATCCAGGGATAAGGTGCGTTGCTTTCACAACACGAACAGGATCTCCGGTACGTTTCTCAATCTCCAGTACATCTCCATTAACAAAGTTTGCACGTACGTCGTGCTGCTTAGCCTGGTTTTCCCACGCAGTGCGGTAAGTCTTCAAGAAGCGGTTCGATGCTTCTTGCAGATCGACATTATCACTACATATGGGACTGGTAAGCTCCAAAGGCAGATAGAAGATACTGCGTTCGTACGCAGGATCTAACTTCAGGTATGCAAAAAGACGATTAAGTAGGTCAGTAGCGAGCGTTTCTGCTATGAGACCTGTGTCGATCCCCGTTGCCAGAGTCATGTCTACTGGCAGTGCAACAAAAACCTTTTGCATAACAGTCAGCAATGCATGCTGGTCAGCAATTTGTTTCTTAAAGTCAGTACGCGCAGTAATGCGTTTAGGCCACACTTCCTCAGCGTGTTCCTGACTAAAGAATGATTCAACCGGTGGTTTTGAAACCAACGGCAGAGTTGTCGTTTGCGAAGTAATTTCTCTGTTCATGGTGTTTCTCCATATTGATTTCAAAGAGCATCCTTAGATTTCTCCCAAGGTAGGACGCTCCGAGTATTTAACCTGCAGAGCGTTATACCTTGAGGGAAGTGCATAATAGTGTTTATTACATACTAACTAAGGTGAATGATATATCGCAACGGAATGCTGCGATCGACCTCTCGTTTATTCTCTCTTTACAATACCTTTCTACCTGCTTAGTGTCAATACTACAATAAGATAGGAAACGATATATACCTATGTCAAATATATAAATCCCACAGCCATGTGGCTGTGGGATTTCTTGTTACCTCACATCAGTCAGATCAACATTATGTTTCACACCTAGACTGTCCCAATGCATCGCAAGTGCTTTGCGATGAATGGAGAAACAAAGTTGTTCTTCGTCATCAGGGAAAAGAATGACGCGTTCTTGAGCCTCTTTGGTTTGCTGAAATGTACCAATAAGAAATACACCTTTAACTGATCCAAAGATCAGTACGCGGTCACCTGTACGACGTTCGCTGTATGAGCTTTCGGTCAGGACATGTTCAGGGGTTTCCATCAGTGTGCCATTGCGACAATAGATCTGGATTTCTTCACACGCCTCACGACATGCAGCTGCTTGCCATGTTTCCTGCACTTCATCAGTGTGAGTAATAAAGCCGCCAGGAAGTGCAAGCTGCCCTACAAATGGAGGAATGCCACGGCGAACGGTAAACACACCATGTTTACGTCCACTTTCATGGTTGCCACAAGGAGCAATGAGTACCGCAACAGGTACCGCATTCATCCATGTGGTATTTCCGCAGTTTCCGCATTTGTACCCGTCAGGGGTGAGTACTGCAGTTTTCATCGTATGACTACAGTAGTGGCAAAAACTAAACGGTTTAAAATCTGTTGTGTTCATTTCTACATCCTCTTTGTAAGCTTTCAGTCTGTCGCTACAGTATGCGAAAAGAGCATAAAAAGCAACAGGTGTTGATTTTTTCGCCGGTACACGTAGTATGGCTACAGTTCTTTTCATTCAACAAAAGAAAGGGTATATCATGCACTCATTTATCCAAGGGCTTCTGAATGATCCTTGGAAGGGTGCCCACCGCATTCAGTCAAAATTGTAAAAAAGAAAAGGCTCGTCCCAAATGGGGCGAGCCGGTTTTTTATTGTGCGTCGATTCGGAGTGTTTCGTACTCTGAATCAAGACCTTCAATTGCAACAAGTGAACCAAGACCGTTTACGATTGCTGGAAGTGTTTCATGAAGCTGAACGTTTTTCCAAGTTGTACGGTCAAGGTGTCTCGTCGTCATAGTCTTGTTTCCACGCTTTGTTGTGTATAAGAAAGAAATGCTGTAGCGCTCTACGGCAGATCCTGATGCCCGCAGGGTTTCAGTTGGGACAAAGACCGGGAAGACCGGACTTTGATCCGTACTGGAAGCAGTCAGTGGTGCAATAGATTCCCAGCGCATCACGTAGTACTCCCATTGCGTACCGTAGATTGGCTCGTCACGAACGTGTTGGGATTCGTATCCTGAACAATCGTAATCTTCTTGGTATGTAACGGTAACCCAGGTTCCATCGGTGTCAGTATAACTGTCGGTCCCGGTGCGGGAGCAGGTTTGATTGACCCATACGTTTTCGTAAATAGGTTCGTCGCGTACGAATACACGATCGCTGTCTACATTGAACGAGTCACCCGGCGGGGACCACCAGTCACCGTCTTCTGCGATGTGCTCACGGAAGCGTGCGGCATAATCTTCGCGGGGAAGTGAGTAACTCCATTTGGCCTGCGTCGGTGTTGCGGTGGTCTCGAAGAAAGAGTTGGCTTTATGATAGAACCACCCACCTCCGAGTGCGACAAGTGTCAGTATTACGGCAATCACGATCCAAACCAGCGGATTGCGATTGACCTTCGGATCTTTTACAGCACGCACGGTTTTTTCACGCACCTCTCGCACGCGGGTGCGTGGTGAAGGACGTATGGGAGGGATTGGTGCAGGCTCCTGGAGTACCACTGGCTCATCGTATGAGTCGGTTTCGTTCCAAGGCGTTTCAGTTGCACCTTCTAGATACCCCTGCTGCTCAACTTGCACGTGCTTATCTCTCCAGCCACTGTCCGTTTTACTGGTGAAACGTGCCACCTGCTTCTCAAACTTTTTGTCGAGTGATTTACCACAGTTGCGACAAGAGAAGCGCTTTTCGTTGTCACTTCCGCAAGAAGGGCAATGGATGTCAGCACCACGGTGTTTGTAGTTTTTATTTACAAGTGTGCTCGAACGATATTCATCCTCTTGATGGTCGTCGAGTTCTTTTGGATTACCACACTGTGGGCATTGTTTTGCAGTATTTGCATTAATACCCCTAGTTCCGCATGAACTGCAGTTCCAGAGCATGTAGCGACGCACCTCTTTAAGGATACGCCGAGAAAGTACCTGACCAGGTCTTCGCATCTTTTATCTCCTTGTTAAGGTGCAAATTCTAATAAATAATACCATAAAATACCCTTAAGTCAATATAAAGAAAAGGCTCGTCCCAAAAGGGGCGAGCCGGTTTTTTATTGTGCATAGAAAGGGTTGTGGTAAAAAGCCCGTCCATGCTCTTGCTCGACTGCATGTACCAAACGATCCAGCGTATACTGCATGCGTTCTTGCAGTGCATTTGCTATTTCATCTGGCACAGCATTAGATTCAATCTTGAGTGGTTCAGGAACTTTTATGAACGTGACACATGGGCCAACTGAACGCGGGGCAAACTGGTTGATAGTATCCCGCAAAGAGCCTTTGCAGTAGTCGCTACGGATCCGTTTTAGGTGATCTGCTACGTTTTCCTGTGACATGGAATCATCTTCCCATGTACAAGATTTTACTCGTAACACTTTTTCAAGTGTTCCCGCTGCTTCTTTAACAATATTGTATGAAGCATGTCGCGCTGACGTATCTTTCTTGTGTGAAACAAGCCATTTTTTGCTTTTACGGACAACGTGCTGTGGTGTGTCGTTGTTTTAAAAGCTGACGTGTTCCCTCAGAATATCAATCAACGAAAGCGTTAATATTTGATGTCGTTCCTTAAAAGGTTTATCTGTCGGGCTAGGTGCTAGCCATTGTTCCTCTTTCCTCGAGAAGAGTGTGTCATAGAGATGCCATGCCGCCTGACTTGGATCTTCGACTTTCTCTGGTGTGATCTTCAGACGTTTACAGATGTAGCGGTACTCCCGCTTCAAGCCTGAAGAAACATTTTTGGTAAACATTGTTTTCCAGATCAGCGGGGCTGCATAGACAGCGTCAACTCCCATATGTTTGTGACATTGCACTCCCATCTCAATAATCCCTGGATGCAGTGTGTCGATATGGTCACTATTCCAGCCTACTTGTCCTTCACAGTGGAGTAATACCCCGTAACCTTTAGCTGCCCATGCTACTGAATGTTCACGCGCGTCATTAGGGTTTGTAGTGCCCTGTGCGATGAGATTATTTGCACGCCAGAAACGTTGCATCATTGACCCCATTCCGTTGACGATACTCCCCGCAGCCCAATTGGCTGCGTTTGGCGCAACACGATCTAGTATGTGTTTATCAATCATTCAGTCTGCAAAAAACCAAGGATGATTAGGTGTTAAAAAGACCGCATTACCAGGCTGTACAAGTTTACGCAGATTTGTCTGGTCAGATTTAGAAAAAACAATTTTGTTAATTCTGGTATAGGGACGAAATCCCCAACAATGCTTTAAGATTGGTAGACCACGCACGATCATTGCTTCATTCAGTAATGTCATAAAACGCATTACTGCACGATTTGGTTGTGGTGCCACAAAAGGACCTACGCTCATCTTCTTCTCCTGTTTTTATGTGCAACTGTGACGAACAGTACCATTAACCTAAGTATTGTAAAGTTTATTTCATGTTCACAACGTGTGTTTTCTTGAGATCTTTAATCCCTTGGGCAACAAGCTTCTTAAGTGTTGGTAGGTGAATACCTTCGAGGTTTTTTAAATACAAACAGGACTTACCGAGCTTGTGTGGTCCTAATTTTTCCATCAGACTTGAATAGTCAGTGTACCCCGGCATGATGTATACAGTGGGACCACTTTTGCGTGCAGAGAAACCACACGCCATAAAGATACCTTCATCACCATTGCTTCGATGGTATACGTAGCTCCCATATCCAACAATTGTTTCACCCCACATCTTAGGCTGCACTCCGGTTACTTCCTTAAAGATTGTCAGTAATACTTTGCAGTCTTTTTGCAGCTGAGGATTTTCGATACTTTTTATATATGTTGTCACGCTCGAATTGCTCTTTTGCGTTTTGAGGATTACTTTCTTTGACATAGTAAACACATAGTAGCAAATGTATTATTTCTCAGCCAACGGACTTGCATGCCTACGGTAAACGGAGGATAATCAAAGTATATGAAAGATATGCATAAATTTGTTGTCATGGGACTTTTTGTTGCGATGGTGATTGTCATTGTAATAAAAGGGGTTACACCAGTTGAACACATACAGGAAACTCCTCCTTCTGATACTGTTGATGGCACTAATACGAAAGAGCCAGAATCTCTTGATGGAGAAGAGGTAACGAATCCGACTGTTGCAGACGTAACCTCCTTTGATGAGTGTGCAGCAGCAGGTAATGCAATAATGGAATCGTATCCTGCAAAATGCCGAGCAGGAGATCAATTGTTTGTGCAAGAAATTGTAGCTGAGCGCCCTTCCGTAGAACCAGTGGTATGTACCGATGCGCAGAAGCAGGCTCAGATGTGTACGATGGAATACGTACCAGTATGTGGACTTGTAGAAGTACAGTGCGTTACCACTCCATGCAACCCTATCGCGCAAACATTTGGTAACGGCTGTAGCGCATGTGCACAAGGGAATGTTGCTTCCTACACCACAGGGGAGTGTGAGGCGTCGCAGCTACAATAGAAACAGATGAATGCACAGAGTAAAACCAAAGTGGAGGCCTGGCCTCCACTTTGGTGTTTTTGTGTATGTTGTGAACATGTGCATACAGTACCTTGCATTGCAAAGTACTGTATGCTATATTATTACTAATGACAGACGCATTACAAAAATACAACGTAGAAAATACACAATCCCAGATGCGAAAAGGATTTCTGGAGTTCCCTGTG
>Ga0209304_1000121_pt1 | contig 53788 bp, 48 predicted proteins | sample COGITO_mtgs_1004_4_FD_184789 | JGI IMG/M metagenome (GOLD analysis project Ga0209304, IMG submission 184789) | Pelagic marine microbial communities from North Sea - COGITO_mtgs_100423 (SPAdes) (version 2) | ecosystem: Environmental > Aquatic > Marine > Epipelagic ...
TACTGTTAACTATGAGCACAACTGGTTCCTGAGCAATGGTCTGCGTCTTAGCCCCTATATCTCGGTTAACTGGACTGATGAAATGTTCTTTGACAAAGGAAACTTCTCTGAGGGTGCACTGCACTCTGGTCAAGCAGCAGTTGCTACTGGCAGCTTCGCTCTGCGTCTGATCAATGAAGAAGACCGCTGGGCATTTGAAGCCTATGTACGCAATGTGACTAATGAAACTGTACGCAACTGGGCCGACCGTGGTCCAGGCTATATGCGCGGTTCTTTCTACAAGCCACGTCACTACGGCTTGAAGTTCAACATGGCTTTCTAAGTTGACTTGTAAATTGTAAAAAATGCAGTGTAGGTAAAACGAAAAATGCCCTTTGAAAAAAGGGCATTTTTTTTGCTTAAGGAAAATTGAGAATTGAGAATTGAGAATTGAGAATTGAGAATTGTAGGCGGGATATGGCGGTTTTTAGCGATTAGTCGCGACCACCAATAGCGAGGATAAACTTTTCAGTTTTCCAAGGCTGATCAATTTTCCGGGTGATAATCTCAGCACCCAAACTGGCGACACAGCGTTCAGCTAAATCCCAAAAAGGCGGTCTGCCGGGGTCGGCAATTAATATCTGTTCTGTTCCAGCACTGCGAGCAAGCTGTAAAAGATCGAATAGCGGGGTAGTCATTTCATCCCAAAAGCATATATCAGTACCCATCACCGTATGATAGTTTGCCAGCTCATTTTTTTGCAGAGATTCGAAACTGCGCGCCTCGAAATTCACAGTGCAATCATTGATACCCGCCTGTAACCGCAGATAGGGTTCGACACTTTCATCTATATCCAACCCAGTAACTTGAGCCCTATAGTTCTTCGCCAGATAGATACCTGCTAGACCCCAACCACAGCCTATATCCAACACTCTGGAATACTCGGGTATCTCCCAGGTACTGAGATAATCCATCAACACAAAGCTAGAGCGCCAGACTTTATTGCCATGGGCGGAGTGCCCCTGTTGCAAGCGCTTTAATTTGCGCACGCCAGGATGGCTAGAGCGCAGCGCATTTATGCCCATAAATGATATTAGGTGTTTATCCACAGTGGTTGGATTATTCATAGATGTAATTTGTTAGTGAGGGTTAGAGTGGATATTTAGCATAAGTTTTGTATTTCATAATTCTATCAGTAAATAGCTCTAGCAATTAACTTTGATGACACCGCATAGCTTTTGTCAGGGGGTTTCCTCAGGTAGCCTTGCTGTTATACTGCGGACGATTTTAAAGGCCGCCCCATGAATGAGACTCACTTATCAAAGCCCCTCGCCAAGTTATATCAAGATAATGACATGCTGTTTTTGGTCTTGCAGTTTGTGGGTTGGTTTAGTCTCGCCCTAATAACCTTTTTTAGTTTAACCCTCTGGTACAACCAGCAGCAGACATTTGGTTATGTTGCCCACACTCTAATTCAGTCGTTGATGGGAATTATTGTCTCCTGGCCACTGCGACCCATATTCCATCGTATTTGGGATAAAACGGTTTTTCTGCGGCTGTTTTTTGCTCTAATTTCGGTTTTGATCTGCTCGGTTATATGGTCGGTAATGCGCATGGCTGTATTTATGTGGATGACCGGTGAAACCGGCTTGTGGGGTGATTTTGGTGGCTGGTTATTTGCCTCGATAATGATCTTCCTGTGTTGGGCAGCGTTCTACCACGGTATAAAGTACTACCAGCTATTGCAGAGTGAACACGCGACCCTGCTAACGATTGAGGCGGAAAATAAAGAGGAACAGCTCAAGCGGAGTAGGGCAGAGACCATAGCCCAAGAAGCACAGTTAAAAATGCTTCGCTATCAGCTTAACCCCCATTTTTTATTCAATACGCTCAATGCTATTGCCTCACTGGTTGAAGGCAAACACTCGGCCAACGCCAATACGATGATTGTGCAGCTGAGTAACTTCTTACGTTATTCCCTAGAAAATGATCCGGTTAATCGAGTAAGTCTGGCTCAAGAGCTGGCAGCCTTAAGGCTCTACCTAAATATTGAGCAGACCCGTTTTGGCGAACGGCTTAAGCTCAATTTTGATGTTGAAGAGGCGGCTGTCGAAGTGAGGGTTCCCAGTTTGCTTTTACAGCCATTAGTTGAGAATTCGATTAAATACGCGATTGCGCCTATGGAAAACGGCGGAGAAATCAGTATCCTTGCAAAACTTGATGGCGACTATCTGGTTATTGAGGTTAGCGATTCTGGCCCTGGTGTTCTTATGTCGAATAATGACAAGACTGCTGGTGTCGGTATAGGATTGAAAAATACCATTGATCGTCTCGATACCTTTTATGGTGATCAGTATGTTTTTCAGTTGGGCAATTCTGAACTTGGCGGGTTACGTATTTTTATCCGCTTGCCGTTGGAGAAACAATCAGCCGAAAGTCGTGCTGTGCAACATAGTAATGATAGTAATGCCAATTAATAACCGTGGATCCCTATGCAAAAGCTGAGAACTCTGCTGGTTGATGATGAGCCTTTGGCTCTGAATTTTCTGCGCTCTATCGTCAGCAAGATTGACGATATTGAAATTATTGGCGAGTGTAAGAATGGCCGCGAGGCCATAGAGTCTGTAATGTTGTTGGCTCCGGATCTGATTTTTCTCGATATTCAGATGCCCAACATCAATGGTTTTGAAGTGGTTAAGGCCCTGCAGTCCGACACTATGCCAATGGTTATTTTCGCCACGGCCTACAATCAATACGCTATTGATGCCTTTGATCTTCACGCGGTTGATTACCTGTTAAAACCCTTTGATCCAGAGCGAGTTTTACGCTCAGTGCAGCGCGCTGTAGATCGGCATAAAACTCAGATAGAGGGGTTAAAGGCGCCTCTGATTGGCGCTATTAACGATATTGCTGTGCGTCTTGATAAAGATCAGCCAGCTTCAGCTGACGCAGCTGAAAGCGAACAAGATCTCCCTGAAGGCATGAAAAGAAAGCTGCTGATTCGCGATTCCGGTGTGGTTAAAGTTATCCCCTTTGACGATATCGATTGGATTGATGCCGCCGGTGATTACATGTGTGTTCACGCGCTGGGTGAAACTCATATTGTGCGCAGTACCCTTCGTGAATTGCTGAAGAAGCTGGATGATAAGTTATTTGTTCGTATTCACCGGTCAACGGTGGTTAATATTGCCCGCGTAGTCTCAATATCATCGATTCAGAAGGGCGGTAGTCTGTTGCATTTGGCTGAAGGTCACACACTTAAAGTCAGTAGGAATTATCGAGAATCCACCCGCAAATTATTCCAATAACCCGTCTATTGACCTTTAAACTCAGTTTGAAAGCTAGTGGTCGCATCTGACCTTCCTCAAAGCCTCCTCACGTGAAAAGATTTGATCTTAGTTGATTGTGTATTCTGATCGGCTCTCTTTTAAAGGGGGCTGTGCATAACGTTAAATCACTTTGCCAAAATTAAGCTAAAAAAAATAACTAAAAACATTAAATAATAGCTGTGTACTCTTATGTCAAACCTAAGAACTCTAATCGTTGATGATGAGCCGCTGGCGCTCGGCTTGCTACGTTCTATCGTCAGTAAGATTGAGAATGTTGAAATTATTGGTGAGTGCAAGAATGGTCGCGAAGCTATTAATGCTATTGAGTTACTAGCGCCAGATCTAGTTTTTCTCGATATTCAGATGCCCAATATCAATGGTTTCGAGGTGGTTAAGGCTTTGCAGTCTGACACTATGCCAATGGTTATTTTTGCCACTGCCTACAATCAATACGCCATTGATGCCTTTGATCTACATGCGGTTGATTATCTCCTTAAGCCCTTTGATTTAGAGCGAGTTTCGCTGGCAGTGCAACGTGCGTTAGAGCGCAAAAAAAACCAGCATAACGGGCTCAAAGCACCTCTAATCGGTGCTATAAATGATATTTCTGTCCACGCGGGAATCGATTATTCTGCTGAGGTGAGTAGACATGGCAGTGATGAAGGCCTATCAGGTGGACAGTCAGACGGACAGTCAGAAGTAATAAAGAGAAAACTACTGATCCGTGATTCCGGTGTGGTTAAAATTATCCCCTTTGATGATATAGATTGGATAGATGCTGCGGGGGATTACATGTGTGTGCATGCGCTGGGTGAAACTCATATTATGCGCAGTACATTGCTTGATCTTATGAAAAAACTCGATGACCAACAATTTATCCGAATACATCGATCAACAGTGGTTAATATTGCCCGCGTAGTCTCAACTTCGCTGAGTCAGAAGCGTGGAAGTCTGCTTTACCTGCTCGACGGTCAAAAGCTTAAGGTAAGCAGGAATTATCGAGAGGCAACCCGCAAACTCTTTCAATAATTAGTACATATACCCATTAAACGCACCTCAGCAACTTGTGGTCGCATCTGGCCTTCCAACATGGCGCCTCACATGGAAAAATGGCAAATCAGTACTCAATAAGATGATTGAAGTCCTTGGGTACTTATCACTTATTAATATTCATTGAACGTAATTTTTAAGTGTAAAACAGCATTAAGCATTTTTCGGCTTAGGCTAAATTTACCTAATTGTTGTTAGTTAAAAAAATTAAAGGGGAAAGATGTGTTTGTGAAGAAATGGTCTCAGACTTTAGGTTTATTGTTTAAATCTGTTGCATTGGTTGTCGTTGTATCGCCCATGATAGTTCAGGCTGAAGACTCAGCTGAAGCAATAGAGTTGCGTATAACCGCTATTATCGAAAAGATGACAGTTGAGCAAAAAGTCGGCCAGATGGTCCAGCCTGAAATCCAGGAGATCACTTATGAGGATGTTAAAAAATACCACATAGGTTCGATTCTCAATGGTGGTGGTTCTTTCCCTGATGAAGAAAAAAGTGCATCGGTAGATGATTGGTTAGAGATGGCCGATCAGTACTACAAGGCATCAACGGATACCTCCAATGGCGGCACAGGTATTCCTCTTATCTGGGGTACAGACGCTGTTCACGGCCATAACAATGTTATCGGTGCAACACTGTTTCCCCACAATATCGGTTTGGGTGCTGCAAATGACCCACAGCTAATGCGTAAAATTGGTGATGTGACTGCTCGAGAAGTTGCGGTTACTGGTATTGACTGGGTTTTTGCACCCACAGTTGCGGTTGTTAAAGATAATCGTTGGGGTCGCAGTTATGAAGGCTACAGTGACGATGCCGCTATTATTCGTGACTATGCTGGTGAAATTGTCTCTGGTATTCAAGGCAGTGGCAAAGAGCTGCGTACCAATCAGCAAAAAGTAATCGCTACAGCCAAGCACTTTATTGGTGACGGCGGCACCTTCGGTGGTGAAGATCAGGGCAATACAGCCCTTCCCCTAGAAGAACTTATTGAGAAACATGGTCAGGGTTACCTAAAAGCTATTGATGCTGGCGTGCAGACTGTCATGGCTTCATTTAACAGCTGGAACGGCGATAAAATCCACGGTCAAAAGTTTTTGCTGACCGATGTCCTCAAAGGTCAGATGGGCTTTGATGGTCTTGTTGTCGGTGACTGGAACGGCCACGGCCAGGTTGAAGGCTGTGATGATGAGCAATGTGCTCAGTCTATTATCGCCGGTGTCGATATGATTATGGTGCCGCAGTCATGGCTTCCATTCCTTAAGAATACCATTGCCCAAGTTAAGTCGGGCGAGATTCCCATGGCGCGCATCGATGATGCCGTAAGACGTATTCTGCGCGTTAAAATTCGTGCCGGAATTTTTGAGAAAGGCGCTCCTTCTACGCGTGAGTTGGCGGGTAAAGCTGAGTTAATCGGTTCTGCCGAGCACCGCGCAGTAGCGCGAGAAGCCGTAAGAAAATCTCTAGTACTCCTTAAAAACAAGAAGCAATTGCTACCCTTAAAGGGCGGCCAGCACATTGTGGTCGCTGGTGATGGCGCAGACAATATCGGCAAGCAGAATGGTGGCTGGACGATTACCTGGCAGGGCACTGAGAACGAAAACAGTGACTTCCCCGGAGCAACCTCTATCTATGCTGGCCTTGAGCAGGCAGTCAATAATATTGGCGGGTCGACCGAGCTGAGTGCAGATGGCAGCTTTGCCAAAAAGCCGGATGTGGCTGTCGTCGTCTTTGGTGAAGAGCCTTATGCCGAGGGTGTCGGCGATGTGATGTCGCTGATCTATAGCAACGGCGTTAAGTCTGACCTAGCTCTGATCAAATCATTCAAAGAGCAGAATATCCCTGTAGTAGCGGTTTTCCTTACCGGTCGTCCGCTGTGGATGAATGCTGAAATCAATAGCTCCGATGCATTTGTTGTCGCCTGGTTGCCTGGTACAGAAGGTGGTGGTATCGCCGATGTTCTGGTAGCCGATAGCAAAGGCAAGCCGCGTTATGATTTTACCGGCCGCCTCTCCTTTGACTGGCCTTCAGCAGAGTTAAATGCTGAAAATCATGAACTTCCGGTTACTGCGACTCTGTTGAAAAGAGGCCAGGGTTTAAATTACGGCGCTGCCGAACTGCTTGCTGAAAATCTTAATGAAAAGCCATTGGTTGATAAGGCCAAAGTTGAAAGTATTGTATTTAGTGGCAGTCCGCGACCACCATGGAATACCTATGTTGGTGATGCCGGTAACTGGCAGAAGGCGGTTAGCGGTAAACAGACCGCCTCCGACTACGGCAAACTTATAGTAACCACTGTCGATGGTGCTGTGCAGGAAGACTCCCGCCATGTTGAGTGGACCGGCGGCAATGAAAGTCAGTTTTACTGGCAGTCTGATTCGTTGATGGATATTTCCCCTCTGCGTGATGAGGGTGCTGCTCTGGTTATGATCTTTACCATTGATAAGCGTCCAAAGGGTAAGGTTACCCTGCGTATGGATTGCGGTTGGCCCTGTCGTGGTGAGCTGAATATAACGCGTATTCTACGTTCAATCCCCGTGGGACAGCCTATACGTGTTGGTGTTCCGTTGGCTTGCTTTGAGAAAGTGGGTGTTAATATGACCCGGGTTAATTCTCCGTTTGTGCTGGTTTCATCGAAGCCTTTCGCGCTGACAATTGCCGATGTGCGACTGACCGCAGAGATATCTAAAAACTCCCTGATCGGCTGTGGTTAATAGCCGTAATATAGTTTGAGTTAATGAGTTTCGCAGCCAGCCCTTAACGGGCTGGTTTGCGTTTTGGCTCTCTATCATTTATCTATCTATCTATCTATCAGTGCTGGTTTTTATTCGTAGTAATGATTTTTTGGCACTGCTAATATTCAGAAAAACTAACATTGACTGTTAAGGATATCTCAATGAATCAGGGTCAGATCGTTGGCATCTATGTAGCACCGGTTAAAGATGGCGCGGCTATGGGCCATAAGAAAGTATCGCTGCGAGCAGGAAAGGGTATCGAAGGCGACCGCTACTTTACCAATACCGGCAAAAACAGATCCAATTACAAGGGACAGCCTGATTGGGAAATCACGCTTATCGAATTAGAGGTTGTTGAATCTTTTAATCAGCGCAGTGGTAATAACTTTCACGAGAGCGACTTTCGGCGCAATCTTGTCACTCAAAATATTCGTCTTAATGATTTAGTCGGCAAAGAATTTCAGATTGGCGATGTCAGTCTCTATGGCGTACAGCTCTGTGAACCCTGCGCCAAACTGCAGAGAAGGCTAGGCGTAAGAATCTTACCGGATCTGGTTAATCAAGGTGGCCTGCGTGCGCAGATTCGTAGCAACGGGGTGATCTCTGTTGGCCAAAATATTGTTGCTAGTAATGCCGATTAGTCTTAAATAGAAGCTTAATTTCAATTTTTATCTAGCCTGAAAAAACCTAGTGCATTTGCCGCAGTAGAAGTTGCGATCTGCTCGCCGCTCTCTTTTCGGTGTTTGGCAATACCCTCTACCACCCAGGGCAAAAATGCAGGTTCATTGCGTTTGCCCTTTGGTGGTTCGGGTAAATTTTTCGGCAACAGGTAAGGCGCATCCGTTTCAATCATCAACCGATCAAGGGGAATATTGCTGACCAGCTGTTGCAGCGCCTCTCCGCGCTTCTCGTCGCAAATCCATCCAGTGATGCCAATATGCATATTTAGATCCAAATAGCCGAATAGGGCCTGTTTAGAGCCTGTAAAGCAGTGTGTCACCGCATCGGCCAGATGATCTCGGTAGGATTTTAGGATTTGCAGCTGTCGATCAGCCGCATCGCGCTCGTGAAGAAATACCGGTAACTGTAATTCTACAGCCAGTTCCAGCTGTGCCTCAAAAGCCTTTTCTTGTTCCGCCGGCGTCGAGAAATTGCGATTAAAATCTAGACCCATCTCACCAATTGCCACCACCTCTGGTTGCAGGGCAAGTTCTCGCAGTAGGCCAATAGACTCTCTATCAAGGCTGCTTGCATCATGGGGATGAATGCCCGCAGTTGCATAGAGCATCTTTGGAAACGCCTTAGAATGGCTGTGGCAGAGTTCTAACACAGCACGGCTTTCGGCAATTGACGTGCCGGTCAAAATTAGTTTTTCAACACCCGCTTGCCGGGCACGATCTAAGGTCTCTTCAGTGTCTTTGGAAAAACGCGAGTTGGACAGATTCACTCCTATATCAATCATCGGTTACAGCAACCTGAGTTTTTCATCGCGCTGCAGCATTGGCGGGGTGAGCCCCATTTTTCGCGAATAGATAATCGAGTACATAAGAATATTGCGCACATAGGAGCGTGTCTCTCCGTAGGGAATCAGTTCGATCCAGATATCAAAGGGCAGTTTGCCAGCACTTTTATTCAGCCACTGATCGACCCGGCGAGGGCCAGCATTGTAGGCGGCGCTGGCGAGTATACGGTTGTTTTTATAGCGGTCAAGTAGGCCCCGGTAGTATTGGCCCGCTATGGGTACATTGATTTCAGGGCTGTGTAGTTGAGCCTTATTTTTGTAGGGTATTTTATATTTGCGCGCGGTGCCCTTTGCTGTGGCAGGCATTAGTTGCATCAGCCCCATGGCCCCCGCTGAAGAGGTCGCTCTGGGATTAAATGCGCTCTCCTGACGGGCCAGTGCATGCAACAAATAGCTTTCTATCTCGGTTGCTTGAGCCGTGTTGTCGATAATTGTGGAGTAGGCGAGGGGGAAGCGTATTTCTATATCATCCCAGTATCTGGCCCGTCCGAGACTGGCGATTGCTTTATCGTGCCACTGCCACTGACTGGCAATAATTGCCGCCGCTAACCAGTCTTCAAAAACAAAATCGCTACTGACTTGATTCCACTCTCTATTTGCATCCATAGAGTCACCGTGAAAAAACAACTCTCTGGCTCTCTGCATAGCCGGTTGTAGCTTCAGGTTATCAATTCGTGCCTCATCAATAAACACCGGGTTGTGATTGATGCTGTACTCTTTATTAAGTTTGTCACTGGCGAGAAAGCCGTAAAAATCGCGCTCTTTAGCAAGGCTCGCGGTCATCTCCTGGAGTCTTGGGTCCTGAGTTGTCGATGTCTCCGCTTCCATACTGCGGATCGCCCAATAGCGCCAGGCGGGCTGTTCTTTTTTCGCCTTGGGTAAACGCTTTATCCAGCGCTGAACGGCTAGCCAATCTCTCTCCTCTAGTGCCTGACGAATTCGCCACTCGGTCAGAACGCCCTCAGTGGTCTCATTGAGTAGTTGCAGGTGATCGACAAAATAGGCGTCGGCAATAACATTGAACTGTTGTTGATAAAGCCCTTTGATTATGGCACTGACAATCTTGCCTCGAGCTGCATGGCTAAATTCGTGGGTCTGCTGATAATGACTCCATGCCTTGAGGCTGGCGTGACTATTTTTTCTGGCAAGGTGCACCAATCCATGCTCAATAATGCGCAGTTCTTCGTCGCTGTGAAGGCTAAATTCTGAGAACTGGCTGATTAATTGAGGTTGGCGATCAACCCTGTAATAGAGTTTGGCCAAGGCTTTGTAAGGACTGCTTTTAAGATATTTCTGCAGATATCTGGCGAGAATATACTGATGATTTAGAAGTGCCTTATTGAAGCGTTGCCATGCTAGAGACTGGCTAATTTTCTTTTCTCTCAGTAGCAGGCTAAATAATTTGTCACACTCTTTGGGTTGTGACTTGCCGACATTCCACAGGTTTAGAGCGGCTTCAATAGCCTGTTCTTCAATAGTCTGTTCATCAATAGCTTGCTCTTTAACGGCATCATCAAGGCGACTCAAGCGGGCAAATTGGTACTGGCACTGCTGCTTGGTGCTGGCATTTGGGGCACTGTAGAACTCTATATAAGTCGTCCAGTAATTGCGCTTTGCCAGATAATCTAGCCACCTGTTACGCAAATGCTGGGCTTTAACTGTCCCCTGATAGTCATTCAGATACTGGCTTACCTTAGCGCGTCTTGAATAGCGCAGGTCAGCGATTAAATCGGCGTATATAAGGTAGGGGTAAAGTGGGTAATCGGTAAGCTGTTGGCTGTGTTTGCCAAGGCTTTTCCAGCGTCCTTGGCGCGCGAGGTCAAGGCCTTCGCGGTAGAGCTGACGCTGTTCAATAAGCCGCGAGGCCGGCTGGGCCGCGTTTTCAGCCTGCGCCGAACCACAGGCCGAAATGATCAGCGATATAAGCACTGCGAGAGTGGCCCACAGTGGGTATTTGATTGGTCGCTTATTAATTTCGGCAGCCTTGTTAGTAATTTCTCTTAATAGCTATAGATTAAAGCAGTCGCTAGAGTTTAAAGCTACAGGGCTGCAAGTTAAACGCCTCCTGTTGGAAAAGGGGTATTAATTTTAGATTTAACTCTCAGATATTCGCACTGCGAGAACATCGCAATCGGCACCGTGCAGAACACTATTACTGGTGGAGCCAAAAATTAATGCCAGACCATGTCGACCATGGCTGCCGACAATAATAAGATCAACTGTATCTTCACTGGCGATGCGATGCATCTCCTTGGCCGGTTGACCGAGTACAATATGTTGGTTTTCCTCGTCGACATTTAACTGGCTGGCAAGGGCGGCTAGCCGCTCTTTAGCCTGCTGCTCAAGTTGAATCTGTACATCGGATAAATCCACCGGAATATCACCACCGTAAGTGAAAGCCAATGGCTCCAGAATATGACAAACAGATATTTTTATATCAGTATCTGAAAAAAGAAACTTGACGCGGTCCACCACTTGCTGTGATTCTGGCGACAGATCAAGCCCGATGAGTAAATGTTTATAAGTAGACATAAAATCTCTCCCTGTTGCTAGTTTGATCGTAAATATTAATCCCTAGCTATAAGAGTAGTCTGAAATGACCTGGTTGTTAATTCTGTTTGGTATTGCAATAGTTATCTCGCCACTGATGTGGTTTCGGCAGTCGCCGCGCCAGAAACTAATCACTGAGCTCAGGCGCAGTGCAAATAGCCTGGGGCTGCAGGTCTCCCTGCATCGACGCCCGGATGCACGAGATGATGAAACCCGCCTAGAATGCGTCTGCTACCGACGTCCCTGGTTGGATGATAGCTGTCGACAGAGCTGGGTTTTACACCGCTACAGTAAGCGCGGCTGGGCGCCTGAAAGTGCTCTGTTAAATAGTCATCAATGGTTGTGGACGATCGCCGAGGCGGATCCCAAATGGACTGCTGTACTGGCGGAAATTAGTGGAGATTTTCCTCAGGGTGTCAGCGCCATAATTGCTAACAAAGCCGGTATTGGGGTTATTTGGAATGAGCGGGATGATGCGTCTGATTTACACAAAGTCGCGGAAAATTTAACAAAAATGCAACAAACAGCAAAGAAATTTGCCGATGAAGCTTGACCGAAGGGCAAACAAACACGTATATATGCGCACCTTAGAAAGTATTACTTGTACTGGTTAGATGAATTTATCTTCAGCCTGGTCATTAAAATGGCCACTGACAATAGGGGAAAGCAGCTTCCATGGGAAAATCTTTAGTCATTGTTGAGTCACCCGCCAAAGCCAAGACGATCAATCGTTACTTGGGGAATGACTTCATTGTTAAGTCCAGTGTCGGTCATGTTCGCGATCTGCCCACTGGTGCTAATCGCACTCCGTCTGACCCCAAAGAGCGAGCAAGACAGGCGGCCATAACGCGAAAATTGTCCCCGGAACAGAAAATTGTTCACAAAGCGGCTAAAGCTAAATCTCAGCTTGTAAAGAGTATGGGTATAGATCCAGAGAATGATTGGAAAGCCGAGTACGCCACGCTGCCCGGCAAAGAAAAAGTCGTCGCTGAGTTAAAGAAACTCGCTAAGAATGCCGACACTATCTATCTGGCAACGGATTTGGATCGCGAGGGAGAGGCAATTGCCTGGCATCTACAAGAAGTTATCGGTGGTGAAGATAGCCGCTACAAGCGTGTCGTGTTTAACGAAATTACCAAAAAGGCGATTCGCGCAGCTTTTGAAAAACCTGGAATGCTCAATACCAACCGCGTTGATGCTCAGCAGGCGCGACGCTTTCTCGACCGCGTGGTGGGCTTTATGGTCTCGCCACTGCTGTGGGAAAAAGTCGGTCGCGGCTTATCCGCTGGCCGTGTTCAATCTGTTGCCTTAAAAATGATTGTCGAGCGCGAGCGAGAGATTCGCGCCTTTCAGCCAGAGGAATACTGGACTGTTCAAGCCGATCTCGAAGCCACAGCTGAGCGTGATGCAGAAAGCCCAGATCAAAACAAAATTCGCTTTGATGTTAAAAAACATCTCGGTAAAGCCTTTCGTCCAACCAATAAGGCACAGACAGATACCGCATTGGCGGCACTAAAAACCGCTGGTTACAGCGTAACCAAGCGCGAAGACAAGCCGACTTCATCAAAACCATCCGCACCTTTTATTACCTCGACCCTCCAGCAAGCGGCGAGTACGCGACTTGGCTTTGGGGTAAAGAAAACCATGATGATGGCTCAGCGCCTCTATGAAGCTGGCTATATTACCTATATGCGAACCGACTCGACCAACCTCAGTGAAGATGCGGTAAGTGCCTGTCGTGAATATATTAAAGTACGTCATGGCGACCGCTATCTGCCCGATGAGCCCAAGGTCTTCGGCAGCAAGTCAGGTGCCCAGGAAGCTCACGAAGCGATTCGTCCATCAAATATCGATATAGCGCCGGGCAGTCTCGGCGATATGGAAGTCGACGCACGCAAACTTTACCAGCTTATCTGGCAACAGTTTGTCGCCTGTCAAATGACCCCTGCACAGTTTACCGCCACCTCTATCACCGTCACTGCCGGTGACTATGAGATGACCGCCAAAGGTCGCGTAACCCGCTTTGATGGCTACTTGGCAGTGATGCCCGCCAGCCGTAAGAACGATGATGACGGTGAACTGCCCGATTTAAAGAAAGGCGACAACATGGATCTACTGGTGTTGGTGCCCCAGCAGCACTTCACCAAGCCAGTCGCACGTTTTTCTGAAGCCTCACTGGTTAAAGAACTTGAAAAGCGCGGTATTGGTCGACCCTCTACTTACGCAGCTATTATTTCCACCATTCAGGATCGCGGCTATGTGCGTATTGAGAACAAACGTATCTTTGCGGAAAAGATTGGCGATGTTGTCACCGACCGTTTGAATGAAAATTTTAACGATCTGATGGACTACGGCTTTACCGCCACCATGGAAGAGCATCTCGATGAGATTGCCAATGGCACACTCAAGTGGAAAGATCTGCTCAATCGTTTCTATCGCGACTTTAGCCAGAAAGTAGAGAGCGCCAAAGAGGCGGATGAGGGTATGCGCCCGAATACGCCAACAGAGACCGATATAGCCTGTACGCTGTGCGAGCGCCCGATGATGATTCGCACAGCCGGCACTGGCGTATTCCTAGGTTGCTCAGGTTATGCCTTGCCGCCCAAAGAGCGCTGCAAGCAGACCATCAATTTAACCCCTGGAGATGAGGCGGTTAATATTGATGAAGATGACGAAGCCGAATCCAAGCTGTTGATGCACAAGCATCGCTGCAAAATATGTAACACCTCGATGGACAGCTATCTGATCGATGAAAAGCGCAAGCTCCATGTTTGCGGTAACAACCCTGACTGCAGTGGTTTTGAAGTAGAAGCGGGTCAGTACGTTATCAAAGGCTACGAAGGACCAGTTCTTGAATGCGATAAATGTTCCAGCGAAATGCAGCTTAAAACGGGTCGCTTTGGTAAATATTTCGGCTGTACCGGAGAGACTGCTCCCGGAGAGCCCTGTAAAAATACGCGCAAATTACTGCGCAGTGGTGAAGCGGCCCCACCAAAGGTCGATCCCATTTCAATGCCTGATTTACGCTGTCTAAAGGTGGATGATCACTATGTGTTACGTGATGGTGCCTCCGGTTTATTCCTGGCCGCCAGTCAGTTTCCAAAGCACCGTGAAACCCGAGCGCCGAGTGTTGAAGAACTGCTGCCTTACAAGGATCAAATTGATAGTAAGTATCAGTTCCTGCTAAAGGCACCGAAGAAAGATCCCAATGGATTGCCAGCCATAGTGCGCTACAGCAGAAAGACCAAAGAGCAGTATGTGCGCAGTGAAGAGGATGGCAAACCCTCGGGCTGGAACGCCTATTACAGCAAAGGCAAGTGGGTTGCTAGCGAAAAGGGCAGTAAGTAAGCCGGTGGTTTCATCTTACCTTTCAGCGGTTAATCAAAAGTTGTTGTTTGCGCGACAGCTTTTGTCGCAGGCCAGTGCTAAAAAAAACCACCACCAGCAGGACGCAGTATTCGCTCAGTCGGTTGCTGTGCAGCTGCATCAGGCATGGTTGTGGCACTGTCGCAGTGTTGGCGAAACCTACAAGTTACAAGAGCTGGATGCTGTCGGATGCGCTAACACGCTGGTTGAATTGCTGGCCGAGCAGGGCAAGACTCCCGGAGAAGCCACCGAATTGCAGAACCTGCAGAATGACCCCCAATCATGGCTTAGCGAGCTGCTTAAAGCCCATAGTAATATTTATAAGTTGCCGACTATCCGCAAAGCCGAGATGGATGTGGACCGTCTGCCAATGATTGCACTGGATGCGCCCGATGTGATCGATTGGAGTCTTGAACCTGCCCAGCTATGGCTGGATAATATGCAGGAAGTGGTTGAGAGGCAGCGGGAAATGATGGTTGAATTTTAACAATCTTCAGGCAAATGGTTAACAGTCTTTGCAGCAACTGCTAGACTAGCCATGTATTAAACTTTCCCGTTATTGATAAAACAGAGTAAATTTTTATGCCCCTTGCAGAATTCGAATTAGTGATGTTAGAAAGTGGTGAAGTTGCCTTGCAGCGCGCCGGTTCTGACGAGACTCTGGTGCGTATTAACTTCGCCCCAGACGTACTGACCTATCTGGATGGCAGGCATATTGAAGTGGCCAAAAGCATGATGGATGCAGGGCTGCAAAAAGCGTTTGATGTCGGTGAAGAACAGGCACCCCAAGCTGAGGGTACTGAGCCCAAGGTTCACACTCTTCACTGAGTGAACAAGATTCTATCAATAAATATCCTTATAGCCGAAGTTTTTAGGCGCTTATTAAAATGATCTCCGACGATATTCTCAAACACCTAAGTGAACAGCGCAAAATTAGCAGCTACAGGCAGCACCTCTTTCTGTGCACGGCTGGAAAATGCGCGCCACAGGAGTTGGCCAATGAATCCTGGGATTATTTAAAGCGTCGTATCAAAGAGCTTGAGCTGTACGATGTTGAAGAGGGCGTTTACAGATCCAAGGCCGACTGTCTGCGTATCTGCGCTCAGGGTCCTATAATGGTCAGCTATCCTGATGGCACCTGGTACCACAGCTGCAGCCCTGAGGTGATAGAGCGAATTCTACAAGAGCATGTTATCGGCGGCGTCCCAGTTGCTGACTACCGCTTCGCAACTAACCCGATGCAGAGTTGAAAAAAGCGGCTGTTTTAAGAAAAGCCTATTTAAGAAAAGGCTGTTTTAAAAAGTAGTACAGCTACATTCCCACTCGAACCACACCCACCGCTAGACCTTCTATAGAAAATTCCTGGGCGCGTAAATCCACAACTATCGGTGAGTATTGGCGATTTTCCGGCAGCAGCTGTATCTCGTGTTTACGGCTTGTGTGCTTAAGTCTTTTCACAGTCACCTCGCCGTCAACCCGCGCGACAATAATCTGTTGGTTCTCCGCGGTAGGTTGCTGGTGAACGGCAAGTAGATCGCCATCCATAATGCCAACATCCATCATGCTCTGACCCTGAACGCGCAAAAAATAATCGGCGTGGGGTTGGAAGGTACTTGAAGGAACCTCTTGGTAATCTTCAATATGTTGCTCGGATAAAATCGGTTCGCCAGCGGCTACGCAACCAACAATTGGAATTCCCGCATACTGCTCAACAATACGAATTCCTCTTGAAGCACCCGGAATCATTTCAATAACGCCTTTTCGAGCTAGGGCTCGCAAGTGATCTTCAGCCGCATTGGCCGAACGGAAGCCCAGTTGCTGGGCGATCTCAGCGCGAGTTGGCGGGTAGCCGGTCTCATCGAGGTTGTCGCGGATCAGATCAAAAATTTGTTGCTGTCGTGCCGTTAAACGTTCCATAAGGGTCTCCTCAAAACAGATAACTGTGATTATATACAGTAATCCTTATTGCGCAAGTTAAACTACGTTTAAGGTAAACAACAGGAGTTTTTATGCTTGAATCAAAGGTGCAGGAAGCTTGGAGAGTGTTGCGTATTCAGTCTGAACTAGTTGATGGTACAGACAAATTACTTAAACTGGGCGCCGCGGTAACCGTGTTTGGTGGCGCCAGATTGGACGAAAGTAATCGTTACTATCGTCAAGCAGAGGAGCTGGGCAGGCTTTTGGGCGAGCAGCGAATACCGGTAATTACCGGTGGTGGCCCGGGTATTATGGAGGGTGCTAATCGCGGCTGTTACGCCACACCGACGCCATCCGTGGGTTTAAATATTGACCTGCCTTTTGAGCAGGCGCCGAATCCCTATCAGGATATCGCCCTCGATTTCCGCTACTTTTTTGTCCGCAAATACTTATTTGTTAAGCACGCGGTCAGCTTTGTTATCTTTCCCGGTGGTTTTGGTACTTTGGATGAGTTGTTTGAGGCGTTGACTCTGGTCCAAACGCGCAAGGTAGATCCATTTCCGATCATTCTCGTCGGTAGTTCATTTTGGAGTGGTCTTATCCAATGGATGCGTGAGCGCATGTTAGCCGAGGGTTCACTTTCAGAGTCGGAGCTCAATCTTGTCGAAGTTGTTGATGATGCCGCCGAGGCTGCCAAGATTATACTGCGGCATATCCGTATGAGCGAAGCTGGCGGTGTTGAAGAATCCTTTTGATATAAGCAGTGCTGCTAATGGCAGCACTGCTTTTTTTCATTGATAAGGGCTAGAATTCATCCCAGCCAAATAGATAGTCAGCGGCTTCTATGCCGTCCATGGAGCTGCTATCTGGACTTGGCATAACGATATTATCCCCATGCATCCGGGTATCTTTATCCATGCCAATTGCACTGCGCCAATCCTCTGGTGCCCGGGCTGGCACAACCACCATCTGTGACCAGTCATCGAAACTTATTTCATCGCGACAGCTATTCTCATCACTGCCACTTCTGTAAACGCCGCCTGCATAGACCGGATCTGCATAGCGAACATCTATAAGCGCTGAATATTCATCAATTGCGACTATTTCAAAGAGTCTGTTTTCAGCTATATTTTGGTACCACTGATTAATAGTAGGAACACTTTTACCCATAACTCACCTCCTTCTTGAGAACCGAAAATATCACTTTATCAATGGTGGTGCATGGAGATGATTTTTAGATTTTGTGGCCCAGTTGCGCGAATAATCAAAAGCTCTGGTTGAACTTTTGTAGATAACTCACTGGAAAATATAAGGATAATTTTTAACTTCGCTTAAGGGTTTTTCAGGTAAAATTTCTTTATGGAATAGCGCGGCTTTGTGAAAGAATAAACTTGTCTAAAAACCGCTGAACTTTTTAACTTATTGATCTAAATTCTTTATGCACAAGCACGGCAATCAAATGTCTATCTGGAAGATCCTATGACGAGTCAATATCAGGGGCGGCTAATGCTCGATCTGGCGGGCACCTCAGTCGCTGAGGACGAGCAAGCTCTCTTGCAAAACCCCCAAGTGGGCGGCGTTATTCTGTTTGCTCGCAATGTCGAAAGCCGTCAACAGGTCGAGGCTCTGGTGGCTCAGATTCGATCCCTAGCGCCCCATCTATTGATTGCTGTCGATCAGGAGGGCGGGCGAGTGCGACGATTTCGCGAGGGCTTTAGCCCATTGCCGGCGATGCAGCAGTTGGGCGATCTCTGTGTCAGGGATAGAGACGCTGGATTGGCCCTGAGTCGCGATACTGGTTGGTTAATGGCTGCTGAAGTTATTGCCTGCGGGTTGGATATCAGTTTTGCGCCGGTATTGGATGTGGATCGCGATACCAGCAGTATTATTGGCGACAGAGCATTTTCCGATCAGCCGCAACTTGTGACTGATGTTGCCGCTGCGTTTATTGAAGGCATGAACCAAGCCGGAATGGCGGCGACCGGAAAGCACTTTCCCGGCCATGGCGGTATTTTTGCCGACAGCCATATTGAAGCGCCGGTGGATCAGCGTGACTGGCAGCAGCTGTGGCAACATGATCTGCAGCCCTTTGTGGCGCTGAGCTCAAATCTCGGTGGTATTATGCCGGCGCATATAACATTCCCTAATATTGACCCTGACTCGGTGGGTTTTTCGGGCTTTTGGTTGCGCGAGATACTCCGTGACAAGCTCGGCTTTGAAGGCGTTATTTTTAGTGATGATCTGGCCATGAAGGGCGCTGATGTCGCCGGTGGCTATCAGCGCAAGGCTGAGCTTGCCCTAAAGGCGGGATGTGACATGATTCTGGTCTGCAATGACCGCAGTGGCGCCCTTGAGGTGTTGGACTATATGACTGAACAGAATATTTCCGGCAGTGAACGAATATCCGCCATGCACAGAAAAAAATCTGTCGGCTGGGCTGAACTAGAGAATGATGCGCGAAGAATTGCTACCATAGCGCATCTCAAAACATTAATAAGTCTTAAATAATAGGTTAAAAGATGAGCAATATAGAAAGCTGGTTAGTCAATTTAACAGGTGAGCAATATCTATGGATGCTTGAGTTATTTCTTATTGTGGTTGTCGCCCTGAGTCTTGGCTATGCGGTTAATCTCATTATCGACAGGCTCGAAGTGCACACCGCAAAAACTAAGACAGTCTGGGACGACGCTCTAATAGAGGCCTGCCGCAAACCGCTGATATGGCTGGTGTGGATTCTGGGCATCAACTTTGCCGCTGGTATTGCCGCGCAAAAGATGGACTCCGGTCTCTATGCCCTGGTTGACCCCGTCAATCGCATCGCCTTGATATTTTTAGGATCACTGTTTTTAACCAGTTTTATTAGGCGCGCTGAGCGCAATCTGGTTCATCCCGACTATATCTCCAAACCGCTGGATGCAACCACGGTTCGCGCGGTCGGTAAGCTGTTGCGTGCGGCGGTGATTATTACTGCATTATTGATTGCCATGCAGCTCTTTGGCTACAGCATCTCAGGATTGCTTGCCTTTGGTGGTATTGGCGGCATAGCCATGGGTTTTGCGGCCAAAGATCTGCTGGCAAATTTCTTTGGCGGTCTGATGATTTATCTGGATCGCCCATTTTCTGTGGGTGACTGGATACGTTCGCCAGAACAAGAGATTGAGGGGACTGTTGAAGATATCGGCTGGCGGCTTACCAGAATTCGCACCTTTGATAAGCGCCCGCTATATATTCCCAATGCGGTGTTTGCCAATATTTCCGTAGAGAACCCTTCGCGAATGACCAACCGCAGGATTTATGAAACCGTGGGTATACGCTACGACGATTTGCATAAAATGGATACCATCGCCGCTCAGGTGAAAACCATGTTGAGTGAGCACCCGGAAATCGATAATAATTTAATTATGATGGTCAACTTCAATAAGTTTGCCTCAAGCTCGCTTGATTTCTTTATCTATGTTTTTACCAAGACGACTGACTGGGCCAAGTACCATGTGGTCAAACAGGATGTGCTGTTAAAAGTCGCCGCTATTATTGAAGCCAATCAGGCGGAAGTGGCATTCCCGACATCCACATTACTGGTGCCCAATGGCATTGAGCTTTCAGGCAATCTGATACCGCCAAACAACTAGCGGTAGCAGCGTCGCTAGTTTCACTAATAGCAGTGCTGGTTTGATATAAATTATGGAATAGTCAGCCGAGATTAACTACAGTTTAAAAGTGTTCGCAGAAGCGAGCACGAATAAGCTTGCAAGAAGTACATAACAACAGGGATGACGGGGGTAAGGTAGCAGGTCCATAACAGGGCGCTGCAAAAGGATAGGTCTAAATGATTTAGGCCTAGGATAAGGAGATCATGTCATGGATTTGACAGACTTTATTGTACGAATCAGTTTGCCGATAAACCCCTGTAGTAAAGACAGGCTCGGTGGTCGCCGCCGATGATTCAAACTCTGCAACGCGCGATTCTAATACTGGTTGTGGTAAATGCCTGGTTTCTACTTGGCATAGTGGTATGCGACTACCTGTTCGGTAATATTCTCGGGGTTTTCTCCACCTCAATTTACAGCCAGTCTTGGAGTATTCTGATACTGGTAGCGCTGTCATTTTCCTCAGCCTTAAAAGCCGCGCAATTAAACATAAAACAGTGGTATTCAACCACTGGGCTCGGTATTTATCTGACAGAAAAAACCGCCGCCTATCTTGGCGGCTATCAGGCTTTAGCGACGCGAGCGCTGCATACGCTATATATCAACCTCTACCTTTTGGCCGATGTGGTTTTCTGTATCGGCGCACCACTATTGATTATCTCAGCAAGCGCCGGCTGGTTGTTGCTTGAAGAGGTCAGCTATCTGGCTCTGCTCGAGTACAGCTGTATGATTTCTGTGATTGTGTTTACCGGTCTCTACAGCAATTTAGTGCGTCTGTTATCACTGGGTTACTTTTTCGGCTACTGGATTCTCTCAAGCAGCATGCTGCTCTACCCATTTGCTGCACCAGCACTGGTGCAGAAAAATGTTGCAATTATGGTCAATGGATCGGCCGATAACTGGTTGCCGGTTATCGGTCTTGTTCTGATCGTCTATCTTTTAGCTCGGGTGAGCAGGTCGAATGCCAGAAATAAGGCGTCGATAACTGATTCAGCGGGTCCGAAAAGTTTATTGCAACGGTTCTTTAAACCCTTCCCTAGGGCCTATAGCCGTGTAATATTCGGCAGCTATCTCTGGCTGTTTTGTCTTGTGATGGCAGCCCCACTGGGGATATTAGTTCTCAACAGCATTATTGGTTATCTCAACGCCCATATACTGTTTGCCGGTTTTGCAATCTGGATACTGGACAGGCTGTGGAAGACAGATGTTGTCAATGAACCGGCTTTATCCACAGACTTTAGATATTTCGCCAATCTGATTTGGAAGAGCTAGGTATTTACCCGGTCTTCTCTATTTGAGTTAATCTTATTTAGGCTATCGCTTTGCTCTATAATTAGCCTCTTTAAACGCCGTATATTTTGAGGTTTACGATGGGGTTGGGGATTTTAGTTAACCGTTTTTTCGTTGTTTGTTTTCTTGCTATTTCAATGCCTGTATTACTGGCTGGCTGTCTGGGTTCTCCAGACGGCGTTGTGGCTATTGAGGGCTTTGATAAACATCGCTATTTGGGGCGCTGGTATGAAGTGGCGCGTCTTGATCACTCTTTTGAGCGCGGGCTCAGTAATGTGACAGCGGATTATTCTCTGCGTGACGATGGCGGTATACGGGTGATCAATCGCGGCTATTCAACAGCTGAGAGCACCTGGAACGAAGCCGAGGGCAGAGCCTATTTTATTGATGAAGAGCAGCAGGGGCACCTAAAGGTTTCGTTCTTTGGGCCTTTTTACGGCTCGTATATTATTTTTGAAATGGACGCTGTGGATTATCAATATGCCTTTGTTGCCGGTAACAGCACAGATTATCTGTGGTTGTTGGCAAGAACACCCACCATCAGCCCACTGTTGCGGGAGCAGTTTATACAGCGGGTGAGTGAATTGGGTTTTGATACAGAAGCGTTAATTTTTGTTGATCAGGATCTCAATCAGCCGCCGGCGGTGCCGGGGCTTTAGTTCTTGATTCTAGTCTGAGTCTAAATCTGAATCTGAACTGTTTATTGAGGCCGTCTCCAAAACAGTTTCTGCTTTCTCTTCAAGAGGGTTGGTGATTTCTACCTCATGGGGTTTGATAATAACCAGTATGCCCATTTTGGGGTGGTCCATATAATAGCTCTGCTGTTCTTCTAAGCGCTTTGACTGATCAAAAGTCCACAGAGTCGAAAGTGGGTAGCTGGTGGGTTGTAGGCGGCTTAGGGGCTCTTCAATCTGCGTATTGATTTCATTCGCTGGGGTTGTTGGGCTACCAATAAAGAAGTTCTCGAGATCTTTCTCATCAATTAGTACCTCTAAACTCTCTTGGCCATCGCTGAGGCTTTGCTCTGGTATAGATGGGAAGGCTGGCAGCTCGACTAGCGTTGCTGAGTCACTGTCGTCGGCAAAGTTTGACAGCCAGAGATCAGATTGGAAATGCAGAAAGCGTGATTTGTAAAAGCGCAGACTGCCTTCAATTTCATAGCGATCCTGATACTGCTTGCCCGCTTTAATAATCACCCAGGGATCAGAGGCATTTTCGTCGGCGGCAAAACGCCAGGCTTCGTGAAATACAACATTGTATTTGGCGCGACGACTCAGAGCTCTGGCACTGTCATTAAGGTCGCGAAATTCCTTATCCAGTTTGATAAAGGGCTTTTCATACTCTGGAATGTAAATTTCTTCTGGTTCTGGGGTTTCAGGCGCCTCTTCATCACCACCATCACTGGCAACCGCACTGACAAAAAGAGGGGTTATAAAAGGTTCAGAATTAGCTGTTTCTATTGATTCAGTCCCAAAAGCCGCCGTAGCGAAAGTCAGCGCCGGATCTTCAACCTGTGCCAGAGGAATCGCTCTTTGAGTATTGGGATCATCGTAATCTATGATTGGATAATTATTGCCAATATAGTCGGTGTCGAATAATTCCAGAGTATTTTCCGGAAAGTCGAGACTGTACTCTTTTGGCGGCTGTTCATTTCCGGCGTATCCCTGCTGGGTAAAGATCACCACTTCTACCTGATACCAGGCCGACAGCTGAGGATTATCGGTCTCTTGGGCAATACTTGGATTACAGGTTAATACTAGCCCGAGCATGGCGCAGGTTGGACGCCACAGGTATTTTGCGAATCGCGGAAAATTCTGCTGATAATCTCTGTTCATACCTTAAGCTTAATCCTTTGCTGCTATCCATTAAATGCTATTTATGCAGCTGATTGCGGCAGTAACTGATTTAAAATTTCAGTTATCCCATCCACTCGCTCCACAGCGCTTTCCATGGGCATAGTGAAACTCAGTTGATCATTGTTTTGCAAGCGGAAAATGCCCGGATGTGCCTGCACCATTTGGATAATGGTCATAGGCTCTACACTGGTGCCTGAGCTGAATTTCAGTCTGCCGCCATTGGGGCCGGCTTCAATTTTTAACAGCCCGAGCTGCTCGCCAGTCTGTCGTAGTTTGGCCAGCTCGAACAGGGTTTTGATCGGGTCGGGTAACAGACCGAAGCGGTCGATCATTTCAACTTGCAGTTCATGCAAATGGCTGTCGGTCTCGCAGTTGGCTAGACGCTTGTAGAGGGTCAGGCGCATATTGACATCCGGCAGATAATCATCCGGTATCAGAGCCGGCAGATGCAGATTAACTTCTATACCCTGATCTAACCCTGCGCCAAGTTCTGGCTGCTTGCCCTCTTTGATAGTTTTAACGGCACGCTCAAGCATTTCCATATAAAGGGTAAAGCCGATCGCTTGAATATGACCACTTTGTTCTTCGCCAAGTAGCTCGCCAGCACCGCGAATTTCCAGATCATTGGTTGCCAGCGTAAAACCAGAGCCCAAGTGATCTGCCGCAGAGATCGCTTCGAGACGCTTTTTAGCATCATCAGTCATCGCCTTGGGGTGGGGCGTTAACAGGTAGGCATAGGCCTGGTGGTGAGAGCGGCCAACACGGCCACGCAGCTGATGCAGTTGCGCTAAACCAAACTTATCAGCGCGCTCAATCAAAATGGTGTTGGCGCTGGGGATATCGATACCGGTTTCAATAATCGTCGTGCACACCAATACATTAAAGCGCTGGTGATAAAAGTCTGACATCACCTGTTCCAATTGGCGCTCGCGCATTTGGCCATGGGCAAAGTTGATGCGTGCTTCAGGCACCAGCTGACGCAGGTCATCGACGATACGCTGAATATTTTTCACATCATTGTGTAAAAAGTAGACTTGACCACCGCGCAGAATTTCCCGCAGTATCGCTTCTCGAGTAACCCGATCTTCCTGTTGGCGAATAAAGGTTTTTACCGACAGACGGCGTGCCGGCGGTGTGGCGATAATCGACAGGTCGCGAACGGCATGCATCGACATATTGAGAGTGCGGGGAATAGGGGTAGCCGTCATCGTAAGGATGTCGACCGAGGTGCGCAGCGACTTAATTTTGTCCTTCTGACGCACGCCAAAGCGATGCTCTTCATCAATAATCAGTAGACCGAGTCGTCTAAAGTCGATTTTGGCATGGAGTAATTTATGCGTGCTGATCAATATATCGACCTTGCCATTCTCGGCATCGGCGATCACCTGATCCTGCTCCTGAGCTGTGCGGAAGCGCGACAGCTCCTCAACTATCACCGGCCAGTTGGCAAAGCGATCGCGGAAATTCTGGACATGCTGATGAGCCAGCAGAGTGGTTGGTACCAGCACCACCACCTGTTTGCCGCTTGAGACAGCGGTAAAGGCGGCGCGCATAGCCACTTCGGTTTTACCAAAGCCAACATCACCACAGACCAGACGGTCCATAGGTTGCGGGCTGAGTAAATCGCGGCGTACCGCGGCAATGGCCTCCATCTGATCACCGGTTTCCTCAAACGGGAAGTCGCTGCTGAATTTCCGGTAGTCCTCCTCGTTATCTTCGCAGGCATAACCAATTTTAGCCGCTCGTCGAGCATAGATGTCGAGCAGTTCTGCGGCGGTATCGCGAACCTGCTTAACCGCTTTCTCTTTTGCCTTAACCCATTTATCGCTGCCGAGTTTATGCAGTGGCGCCATGGATTGATCACCGCCGCCAAAGCGGCTGATTAAATGCAGTGAGGAGACCGGTACATAAAGTGTTGCATCATTGGCGTAGACCAGCATCAAAAACTCTTGGGGAGATTTGTCGACATCCAAAGTCACCAGGCCCTGATAGCGACCAACACCGTGATCCATGTGTACCACGGGGGCACCGTGTTCAAGCTCGGCGAGGCTTTTAAAAATATAGTCGGGTGATTCAGAGGCTTTGGAACGGCGACGGCGCTGCATCACCTGCTGGCCAAACAGTTCGCCTTCGGTAATCAGGCAGATCCCCTGTTCTGGACAGTAGACACCCTGATCAATCGGATAAGTGGTTACTGCGTATTTGCTGTCGCTATCGAGAAATTCCTGCCAGTGTTGTATTTCACTAACAGACAGACCAACCTTTTTTAACATGCCAGCGAGCACTTCACGGCGGCCCGCAGACTCGGCACAGAAAAGAATCCGTCCCTTAAAGTCCTGCACAAACTCTTGCAGTTTCGACAGTGGGTTGCTCAGTTTGGCATTGACAGCGACATCGGGAACTGCGCGTAGATTGATGTTTTGGCTGCCGGCTTTCCGGGCAACCGCCTGTCGATCAATTTCGGTGCGCGGTAACTTTTTAATTTTTTGAAAGACTTCATCGACAGCTAGAAACAGCTCTTTCGGCGGCAGAATAGGGCGGGTGGGATCCACGCCATATTCTGTATAGCGAGCTTTAACGTCCTGCCAGAAAGTTTCTGCGGCTTCTTCAATGCCCACATGGCTGAACAGCTGAGTATTGTCGGGCAGATAATCAAACAGGCTGGCGGTCTGATCAAAAAACAGGCTTAGATAGTACTCGATACCCTGAGGTGCAATGCCATCGTTGATATCCCGGTAGACCGGACACTTTCCAGCGTCAACGTCAAAGTTGTCATGCCAGTTATTTAAAAAAAGATTAGTCGCCTGTTTGTCGAGAGGGAACTCTCTAGCTGGCAGTAATTGGATCTGTGAGACATTTTCTGAGGTGCGCTGAGACTCGGGGTCGAATAGTCGCAGTGTTTCAATTTCGTCGTCGAGTAGATCGATCCGCAGGGGCTGTTTTTCGCCCATTGGAAAGATATCGATCAGTGATCCACGGAAAGCGTATTCGCCGTGTTCATAAACTGTATCTACCCGCTGATAACCGGCTTTGGAAAGCTGGTTTTTGAGTTTGTCGCGATCCAGCTCTTCGCCAACCTCATAGGAAAAAGTTCGCGAGGCAATAAAGTCGATCGGTGCCAGCCGGTGCAGCAGGGTTGGCAGTGGCACTATTAATAGCGCGCGCTTTGCACTGGATAGATTGGCCAGGGTTTGCACGCGGGCCGAGACAATATCTTGGTGGGGCGAGAAAATATCATAGGGCAGGGTTTCCCAGTCGGGGAAACTTAAAATCTCAAGATTCTGTTCAGCAGTGAAAAACTTTAGCGTTCGCCCCTGAGCCGCCGCCTCGCGAGCGGTTTCGGTAATCAGAACACTGAGGCCGTCAAATTGGCAGGCAGCTTCTGCAATTGCCAGTGCGCGGCCGGCAGCCTGAAGCTCTCCCCAGTGATTTTTGTCTCCGGGTTTAGCGGCGGTGCTGAGATTGAGAACTGTCATAAAACCTGCATATATAGTTGCTGTCTTGCACCTGTGGTCGAGGGGCGGACATTTAATGGGGGGCATTTTACTCGGCTGGGACTATTGATAATAGGAATATTCTCTATGAGCTGAAGTTAATCTGTAAGCGTGCTTTGAGTGTCTATACTTAATGAGCACAAATTAGGATGAATGTAATTTCTTAAACGGATTAAAAGGACCCGCAAAGTGACAGAACAGAATCGCCCCACACCCAATGATTTTTTCAAAGACTGGAAACAGCGTGAAGCCCTTGCTGAAGGAATGATCCCTATTATTGGCAAGCTCTACCGCGAGCGAAATGTTTCAACCTATATGTATGGCAGCAGCATGGTCAACAAGTCGGTTATCGACTTGATGAAAGCGCATCGTAGAGTGCGTCAGGTCGAGCAAAATGAGCTGTCTGAATTTGATTCGTCGCCAATGATTGAAGCCATTGCCAAACTGAAGCTAGGCCCCGCCCATCTCGATCTCGGTAAAATGGTCGTCAAGTACCAGACTATTGGCAATGGTCGCAGTATCGACGAATTTGTCAGGGACGAACTAGAGGATATTATTGGCTCGGATGTTAAGCCGTTACCTCAGCCCCAGGATGTGGTTCTCTATGGTTTTGGCCGAATTGGTCGTTTAGTAGCCCGTATTCTAGTGGACAAGGCCGGTGGGGGTGATGTGTTGCGCCTGCGCGCCATTGTTATTCGCAAAAGTAAAAATGATAATGATCTGGAGAAACGTGCAGCACTGTTGCGGCGCGACTCCGTGCACGGTTCCTTTAAGGGCACTATTCGGGTGCTTGAGAATGAAAACACCTTGGTGATCAACGGTAATCCGGTCAAGGTGATCTACGCCAATTCGCCGGCAGAAATCGACTACAGCGAATACGGGATTAACAATGCACTGATTGTTGATAACACCGGTGTCTGGAAAGATAACGCCGGTTTGGGCGAGCATCTGCGTCCCGGCGCATCTAAAGTGTTGCTAACAGCGCCAGCGGGCGACGATATTCCGAATATTGTCTACGGGGTTAATCACCGTGAAATTACTCCCGAGCGAAAAATTATCTCTGCGGCCTCCTGTACCACCAATGCGATCGTACCGGTCTTAAAATGCCTGTTGGATGAATATGGTGTGAGCAGTGGGCATGTTGAAACCGTTCACGCCTACACCAATGATCAGAACTTGATCGATAACTACCACAGCGGTGATCGACGCGGTCGCAGCGCGGCATTGAATATGGTGCTGACCTCCACTGGCGCGGCGAAGGCAGTGGCCAAGGCTATCCCAGAGCTCAAAGGCAAGCTGACCGGTAATGCGATTCGCGTGCCGACGCCGAATGTCTCGATGGCAATTCTCAATTTGCAGCTTGGGCGTGAGACCAGTGTCGATGAACTCAATGAGTTTATGCGTCAGAAGGCACTGCACTCAGAGTTACAGCAACAGATTGGCTACACCATCTCTACCGAAGCGGTCTCCACTGATTTTGTCGGTTCCCGTCAGGCCTGTGTGTTGGATTCACAGGCGACCATTGTCGATGGTAAAAGCTGTGTTCTGTACTGTTGGTATGACAATGAATTTGGTTACAGCTGTCAGGTAGTCCGGTGTCTGGAAAAATTTGCCGGTGTTAGCTGGCCGAGCTACCCGAGACAAAGTTTGTCTAAGAACGACACGTCAGAAAAATCCTTATCAAAGGATGCTAGTGAAAGCAGCGTCAAGCTAGAAGCTTAGTGTTAATAACCCAAGATACCCGCCGGTGTATCCAGCCGGCGGGTATTTTTATTGTTAGGGTTTTTATTCATCGCGATTAAAAACACTCGACAATAAATGCCCTCACAGACCGATTCTTTACACTAAAGCCTATTCCATATGGTTATTTGCAACCGATATTGAAAACTTTAGCTTTTCTACCCCTTTTGAGACTGGAATCGAAGGCTCTAGAGCCTTATAATGCCGCCCGATCTTTTTCGGCAAATAGCACGTCATCTATGTGTCGATACTAAAACTAATTTGGTTTAATTTCTGAATATAAATTGTTTAGATAATGTGCTTATTAGTTGTAAAACCAAACCTTAATTATTAGGCATTTCCTATGATAAAAATCCGTCGCGGATTAGACCTGCCCATTGCTGGTAAGCCAGAGCAGGTTATTCACGATGGCCCAGTAATAAGCCAGGTTGCGGTAGTCGGTTCTGACTACCCAGGTATGAAGCCAACCATGGCCGTGCGCGAAGGGGATCGCGTTGCATTGGGTCAGCTACTGTTTACTGATAAAAAAACTGCCGGCGTTAAGTACACCGCTCCTGCAGCAGGCGTCGTGGTAGCGGTTAACCGCGGCGAACGTCGAGTATTTCAATCCCTAGTGATTGATGTCGACGGCAGTGAAAAACAACAATTTGCCAGCTTTAAGCCCGATCAACTTGCCTCATTAGAGCGCAGTGTCGTGGTTGAGAATTTGGTTGATTCTGGACAGTGGGTCGCTCTGCGAACTCGCCCCTATGCCAGAGTGCCAGCCCCAGAGGCAACACCGGCATCGATTTTTGTCACCGCCATGGATACCAACCCACTGGCTGCAGACCCCGAAGTTATTATTGCCCAGCGCAGTGAAGACTTTGCCAACGGCTTAAAGTTGTTGACCCGTCTGACTGACGGCCCAGTGCATCTCTGTGCGGCCCCTAATTCAGCAGTTCCCGGCGCCGATCTCGACGGTGTTCAGGGGCATATCTTTTCCGGCCCTCATCCTGCAGGTCTGGTCGGCACCCACATTCACTATATAGATCCGGTTAATGCCGATAAATCTGTGTGGACTATTGGTTACCAAGATGTCATCGCCTTCGGTGCGCTGTTTACCACTGGTGTGGTTGACGACAGCCGCGTAGTTGCTCTCGCTGGCCCTCAGGTAAATACTCCGCGTCTAGTTAAGACTCGACTGGGTGCAAACCTCAACCAACTCGTGATTGGCGAATTAAAGAATGATGAAAACCGCTTAATCTCCGGTTCGGTGCTCTCCGGTCGTAAAGCCGCTGGTGCCTTTGCATTCCTCGGTCGTTACCACGCGCAGGTATCGGTTATCCGCGAAGGTCGCGAGCGCACGTTGCTGCATTACTTGCGTCCCGGTGTGAACAATCATTCATCACTGCCTATCTATATCTCGGCACTGACCAAAAAGTTATTCAATATGACGTCAAGTACCAATGGTAGCGAACGCGCCATGGTGCCAGTCGGTGGCTATGAAAAAGTAACCGCTCTGGATATCTTGCCTATTCAATTGCTGCGCTCATTAATTGTTGGCGATACAGATGTGGCTCAAAAGCTGGGCTGTCTGGAGTTGGACGAGGACGATGTTGGCTTGTACACCTATGTCTGTGTGGGTAAATACGAGTACGGCTCGATCCTGCGTGATAATTTGACCAGAATTGAGAAGGAGGGTTAAGACGATGATTCGCAATCTTCTAGATAAAGTAGAGCCGCATTTCCACAAAGGCGGGAAGTGGGAAAAAATGTACGCCCTTTACGAAGCCATAGATACAGGCCTATTTAAGCCTGCAGATGTGACTAAAAATAGCTCCCATGTTCGTGATTCTATCGATCTTAAGCGAGTAATGATTACTGTTTGGTTGGCCACTTTCCCAACCATGTTCTTCGGTATGTGGAACGTAGGTTTTCAAGCCAACACCATTATGGCTGAGATCGGCATGGTCTCGCAGGAAGGCCTGCGCGGTCTGTTTATCGGTATGTTAGCCGGTTACGACCCCACCTCGATCTGGGACAACCTGATTCATGGTGCCGCTTACTTCGTCCCTATCTATATGGTGACCTTTATTGTCGGTGGGTTCTGGGAAGTACTGTTTGCCAGTGTTCGCGGTCACGAAGTAAACGAAGGCTTTTTTGTAACCTCGGTCTTATTTGCACTCTGCTGTCCTCCAGATCTCCCTCTGTGGATGGTCGCTGTCGGTATTAGCTTTGGTATTGTTATCGGTAAGGAAATTTTTGGCGGTACCGGCAAAAACTTCCTTAACCCGGCCTTAACCGGTCGCGCATTCCTCTACTTCGCCTACCCAGCCTATATGTCTGGTGATGCGGTATGGACTGCTGTCGATGGCTACACTGGTGCAACCATGCTTTCCGTCGCTGCCTCTGCCGGTGTTGCTGCTCTAGAGGCGGGCACTACTTGGATGCAGGCCTTTGTCGGGACTGTTCACGGCTCAATTGGTGAGACTTCAACTCTAGCTATTTTGATTGGCGCAGCCATGTTGCTAGTGATGAAAATCGCCTCTTGGAGAATTATCGCCGGTGTACTGATTGGCTCGGGACTGCTGTCGATGCTGTTTAACAGCATTGAGTCGACCAACCCAATGTTTGCTCTGCCATTCTACTGGCACTGGGTAATTGGTGGTTTCGCCTTTGGTGCAATCTTTATGGCCACTGATCCCGTATCAGCTTCGATGACCAATACAGGTAAACTCTGGTACGGCATACTTATCGGTGTGATGGTCATTCTGATTCGTGTGGTAAACCCAGCCTTCCCAGAAGGGATGATGCTAGCGATTCTGTTTGCCAACCTATTTGCGCCATTGATTGATCACGTTGTGGTTCAAAGCAATATCAAAAGGAGACTTGCCCGTGGCTAATGACTCTATTCAAAAAACCTTTGGCGTTGCCACACTGCTCTGCGTAGTCTGTGCAATTGTGGTATCCAGTGCAGCGGTAATGCTGCGTCCAGCACAACAAGCCAATAAGCTGCTCGATTTGAAAACCAATATTCTCGCCTCGGCAGGACTGCTGAAAGAAGGCGTAGATGTTGAGACTCAATTTGAGCAAATCACCACTCGTATTGTGGACATGGAAACTGGCCGCTTTACCGATGCCGTTGACGTCGCTACTTACGATCAGCGTAAAGCCTCGAAAGATCCTGCGCTTTCCGTTGAACTGAGCGGTGAAGAAGATATTGCCAAGATCAAGCGTCGCGCCAAATACTCAAGCGTATATATAGTAGAAGGCGAGCAGGGTATCGAAAAAATTATTCTGCCGATTAAAGGTTATGGCCTGTGGTCAACCATGTATGGATTTTTGGCTCTTGAGTCAGATCTGCAAACGGTTGCCGGTATTGGCTTTTACGAACATGCTGAGACCCCGGGTCTGGGTGGCGAAATTGACAATCCAAACTGGAAAGCCAGCTGGATTGGTAAGCAAGCCTACAGTCAAGGTGATCTAGTACTCAACGTTATTAAAGGCAGAGTGGATATGGAGAGAGCAGGGTCTGAGTATCAGGTCGACGGTCTCGCCGGTGCCACATTGACTACCCGTGGCGTCGATAAGCTCGTTAAATACTGGCTTGGCGATTCGGGCTTTCAGCCGCTTATCAGCTATTTGAAATCAGGGGAGGCCTAAGCAATGTCAAAAATTAAAGAGACGTTAATCGAGCCCTTAGCGACCAATAACCCCATCGCCTTGCAGATTCTGGGTATCTGTTCTGCGCTGGCAGTAACCTCCAGTATGAAGGTTGCATTCGTCATGTGTTTGGCACTGACCATCGTATGTGCATTTTCTAACCTTTTTGTTTCGGTAATTAGAAACCATATACCCAATAGCATCCGTATTATTGTGCAGATGACTATTATCGCTTCATTGGTAATTGTGGTTGATCAGGTGCTTAAGGCAGTTGCCTACGACATTAGTAAGCAGCTATCAGTATTTGTTGGCCTGATCATTACAAACTGTATTGTGATGGGTCGCGCTGAAGCCTTTGCGATGAAAAATCCACCACTGCCAAGCTTTGTTGATGGTATCGGTAATGGCCTCGGCTACAGTGTTATTCTGATGATAGTCGCGTTTTTTCGCGAACTGTTTGGTACAGGCAAGCTCTGGGGTGTTGAAGTATTATCGGTCAGCACTGAAGGCGGCTGGTACGTTGCTAACGGCATGATGTTAATGCCGCCGAGCGCGTTCTTCCTGATTGGCCTGATTATCTGGGTACTGAGAACCTGGAAGAAAAACCAAGTAGAAAAGGCAGACTTTAAGATTACTGCCAACAGCCGACCTAGCGAGGTAGCGTAATGGAACATTATTTAAGTCTGCTCGTCAGCTCGATCTTTATCGACAACATGGCCCTCAGCCTGTTCTTGGGTATGTGCACATTTATCGCACTGTCGAAAAAAATCGATGCAGCTGTAGGTCTGGGTATTGCGGTAGTGGTTGTGCAAACCATCACCGTACCAGTGAACAACCTGCTGTTGAGTTACCTGCTGTCTGAAGGCGCGCTGGCTTGGGCCGGTCTGCCAGACGTAGATCTGAGCTTCCTCGTTTACCTCTGCTTTATCGGCGTTATTGCGGCGATTGTGCAGATAATGGAAATGGTTCTGGATAAGTATGTCCCCGCGCTTTACAACGCGCTGGGTGTATTCCTGCCACTGATTACTGTGAACTGTGCAATTCTTGGTGGTTCACTGTTAATGGCCGAGCGCGGTTACAACTTTTCTGAATCCGTGGTTTACGGCTTTGGTTCTGGTTTGTCTTGGGCGCTGGCGATTGCAGTACTCGCAGGGATTCGTGAAAAACTCAAGTACAGCGATATCCCCGATGGCCTGCAAGGTCTAGGTATCGTATTTATTACTGTAGGCCTCATCTCATTAGGCTTTATGTCGTTTGGCGGCATTGACCTCTGATAACGGAGAAGTAACTATCCATGAGTATTGAAATTATCCTTGGCGTTGGCATGTTTACCCTGGTAATACTTGCATTGGTCGCCTTTATTTTGGCGGCGCGAAGCAAGCTGGTTTCATCCGGCAACGTCAATATTGAAATTAATGGTGAAAAAACCATTACTGTTGCCGCTGGCGACAAGCTGTTACAGACACTCTCCAATGCGGGACTGTTCCTACCCTCTGCCTGTGGCGGCGGTGGTACCTGTGCACAGTGTAAATGTATTGTTTCTGACGGTGGTGGCTCTATGCTGCCCACTGAAGAAGGGCACTTTAACCGTCGTGAAGCCAATGAAGGCTGGAGACTTTCCTGTCAGGCATCGGTTAAACAGGATATGAAGATCCAGGTTCCGGAAGAAGTGTTTGGTGTTAAGCGTTGGGAATGTACCGTTGAGTCAAACCACAATGTTGCCACTTTTATTAAGGAATTAACCCTGCGTCTACCCGAGGGCGTAGATGTAGACTTCCGTGCCGGTGGTTATGTGCAGCTTGAATGCCCAGCGCACCATATTAACTATTCTGACTTTGATATCGAAGAGCAGTATCGCGGTGACTGGGAACATTTTGGCTTCTTTAAGCATGAGTCAATTGTTACAGAGCCAGTGATTCGCGCCTACTCAATGGCCAACTATCCCGATGAAAAAGGTATTGTTAAATTCAATATCCGAATTGCCACGCCGCCACCGAGATCAGAGGGTATAGCGCCAGGACAGATGTCCTCCTACACCTTTAGCCTCAAGCCCGGCGATAAGATTACCGTCTACGGCCCCTTTGGTGAGTTCTTCGCTAAAGAAACCGACAACGAAATGGTCTTTGTTGGTGGTGGTGCCGGTATGGCACCCATGCGCTCACACATCTTTGATCAGCTCAAGCGAATCAAATCTGATCGTAAAATCAGCTTTTGGTATGGTGCTCGCTCACTTCGTGAATGTTTTTACGATGACGAATACGATGCCTTGGCCGCAGATAACGACAACTTCGACTGGCATCTGGCCCTTTCAGATCCACAGCCCGAAGACAACTGGGAAGGCTATACCGGCTTTATTCACAACGTCCTATTCGAGCAGTATCTAAAGGATCATGAAGCGCCGGAAGATTGCGAGTTCTACATGTGTGGACCGCCAATGATGAACGCCGCTGTGGTTAAGTTACTTCAAGACCTAGGTGTCGAAGACGAGAATATCTTCCTTGATGACTTTGGCGGGTAAGGGTTTTATGAAGTCGCATAAAACAAATTTAACGGGGCTTGAGAAAGCCTCGTTTTTGTTTTTTACGCTGCTAATATTTGTCTTAGTCAGTGGCTGTGATCACGCCCCGGAAATTATCAAAATATCCGGCAGCAAGATGGGTACCAGCTACCATGTCACCATAGTCGCAGATCAGCCGGCACCGGCAGATCTCGCCGACCAGATCGATCAGCTGCTCAGTGCCGTCGATCAATCTATGTCCACCTATAAAAGCCAATCTGAACTCAGTCAATTTAACCGTCTGCCAGTCTCACAGCAGGCAAAAGCCTCAGATCAGTTGTGGGCCGTGTTGCAGACCAGTGAAAAAATCTGGCGCGAAAGTTCAGGAGCCTTTGATCCAACCGTTGGCCCAGTCGTCGATCTTTGGGGCTTTGGTCCAGTGGTAACCGAAGACGAAATACCTGCAGACCAAGAAATTGCCACAGCACTCGCCAACAGCGGTTTTGAACATCTGCTGTTAAACCGTTCTGAGCAGACCATCAGCAAGCAAAAAACTATAGCGCTAGATCTTTCTGCCGTTGCCAAAGGCTATGCGGTTGATCAGGTTGCCGACTTATTGGAAATGTTAGCGCTGCCAGACTATCTAGTTGAAGTTGGTGGCGAAATGCGCCTCAGCGGCACTAACCCAGAGGGAAACCCCTGGCGTGTAGCCATTGAACTGCCAAGTTTAATGCCGCAGGTGCAGCAAGTAGTTGCCGTTAATAACAGCGCCGTCGCCACCTCCGGTGACTATCGCAACTACTTTGAAAAAGACGGTGTGCGCTACTCCCATACCATTGACCCGCGCAACGGCAAACCTATTACCCACAATCTGGCATCCGTGACCGTCATGGCAGATCGTTGTGCCGATGCCGATGCATGGGCAACCGCCTTAATGGTATTGGGTGAGGAAGAGGGCATGCGCATCGCCAATAAATTCTCAATTCCCGCCTATATGCTGATTAGAGAAGGCGAGACTTTTCGGGTGCTCAGTAGTAGTGCGTTCGAACCCTATTTAAAAAATACTGAAGACGAGATTTAGATCATGGCCGAATTTTTACTCACCATTGTTATTTTAGGCCTGATCATTGCCGGAATGGCCATTGGTGCTATTCTAAATAACAAACCGATTACCGGCTCCTGTGGAGGTGTAGGTGCCGCGCTGGGTGAAGCAAATTACAACTGTGATATTTGTGGCGGAGACCCCAATAAATGTGACGAACAGGATGATGACAGTCTCGCCTACGATGCTTCCTCTGAGGAAAAACAATAATAATGAAAGAGACAAATTACGACCTAATTGTTATTGGCAGCGGCCCCGCTGGCGAAGGCGCGGCGATGAATGCCATCAAACAGGGCTGGCGAGTTGCTGTCGTTGATGAACGCTCGAAAGCCGGTGGTAACTGTACACACCTGGGCACCATTCCCTCGAAAGCACTGCGTCAGTCCGTACGCCGTATGATGCAATACAACACCATGCCCATGTTTCGCGCCGTCGGTGAACCGCGCTGGTTCTCCTTCCCAGAAGTGATGAAGGCCGCAGATGACGTGATTACCAAGCAGGTAGAAGGTCGTACCAAAGGCTATTCGCGCAATCGCGTACATATGCATACAGGTCGCGCCAAGTTTATTGGCAGCCATGAAATATCAGTTACCGGCAGTGATGGTAAAGCCTTCACCCTGAGCTCAAAAAACTTCCTTTTAGCCACAGGATCGAGTCCTTACAGACCAGATGATATTGACTTCAACGATCCCAATATTTTTGATAGCGATACGATTTTATCCCTCGACCACACACCGCGAAATATTATTATTTATGGTGCTGGTGTGATCGGTTGTGAATATGCCTCCATCTTTTCCGGTCTCGACACCCGAGTAGATCTGATTAATACCCGAGAGTGGCTGATGAGCTTTCTCGACGATGAAATTTCCGATGCGCTTAGCTATCACCTGCGTGATCTAAACGTCATGGTGCGTCACAATGAAGAGTATGAATCGGTTACCAGCAATGAAAATGGCGTCACCATAGAGCTTAAATCAGGCAAGCGTGTCCACGGTGAAGCACTGCTCTGGTCAAATGGTCGCAGTGGTAATACCAAAAACCTCGGACTTGAAGCCGTTGGACTGACCGTCGATCAGCGTGGACAGCTCAAAGTTAACAAAGACTACCAGACAGCTGTACCCCATATCTATGCAGCCGGTGACGTTATCGGCTGGCCTGCACTGGCTGGAGCCGCCTATGATCAAGGTCGTTTTGCCGCCTCCCATATGTGCGGAGTAGACGACCAATACCGGGTAGAGGATGTTGCCACGGGCATTTGGACGATTCCGGAAATCAGCTTTGTTGGTAAAAACGAGAGAGAGTTAACTGAGCAAAAGATTCCCTATGAAATTGGCCGCGCCTATTTTAAGGATACGGCTCGAGCCCACATCTCTGGTGAAGAAGTGGGTATTTTAAAAATTCTTTTCCATCAGGAAACGTTACAGATATTGGGAATCCACTGTTTTGGAGCCGAGGCCGCCGAGATTATCCATATTGGCCAGGCGATTATGAATCAGGAAGGTGAAGCCAACAGCATTAAATACTTTACCCGCACCACGTTTAACTACCCAACAATGGCGGAAGCCTATCGTATAGCGTCGGTGAATGGCCTAAACAGAATTAGTCGAGAACGCCGTCATTTTGAAGGCAAACGCTACTAGTCCAGCGGATTATCAGATGGGTGCTTTACCACAGAGTAGAGTACCCAGTTACCCTCGAAGTAGACCACATAATCCCCGTAAACCCACTGACTGATTGGCGGCTCGCCCACCGCATCGGTGATTTCCTGTGGATCGCCATAATCCCTTTGAACATCCTGTTTATTCATACTGCGTATGGGCAGCTCCAAGTCAGACTGTCGGGTCTGTTCACCCAAGGGCAGGGTGATAACCTCTGCTGCTGTAAATGGTGCAGCGAGAAGCGCGCAAAAGGCAGTGATGAAAGAGCCGGTGATAAGTTTATTCATAGCCAAAATCCTGTTTGGTCGTTATCAATATTTTGAGAATAGTGTAAATAGATTAATTGTAGGCCAAACACTAGTGAATAACCGTGATTGATTATCAATCTGAAGTCACTGCAGCCACTACTGTCACTGCTGTCATCCTGAGCGGAGCCGAAGGATCTCGAGAGGGTATTGAGATCCTTCGGCTCCGCTCAGGATGACGCTGGTATCTTTCGCCATTCTGGCGCAGGCCGGTATCTTTCGTCATACTGGCGCAGGCCAGTATCTCTATGGCTCGTAGTGTAATTTTTATAGATCCCAGCCCCAGCCCCAGCCTACGCTGGGATGACGTTTCTGCGCTGGGATGACGGGGTGACAGCGGATTCGTCATTCTCGCGAAAGCGGGAATCTATTTTGGCCGGGTGACGTTCTTACCTTGGGGTAACGTTTTTTCACTGGGATGCGTTTCTCCGCTGTAAATCCCCCGCCGATTGTTGTGTGTCACCCAGCTTTCGGGTTTAATCCCTGCATGTTATCCAACCTCCCGCTATTTATCGGCTTACGCTATACCCGCAGCAAACGCAGTGAAGGATTTGTCTCCTTTATTTCTGGGTTTTCCCTGTGCGCGATGGCCTTGGGTGTCACTGCTTTAATTGTTGTGCTGTCGGTGATGAATGGCTTTGATCGCGAAATTAAATCCCGTCTATTAAAGGTTGTGCCGCATATTACCCTGACTAGTCCCCAGGGCTTTAATCCGACACAAATTGCCGACCTGCAAGAATCATTAAAAAGCACCGCTGCAGATCAACAGGTGCTCTCTGTTGTACCAATACTTCAGAGCTTTGTAATGATCTCTCACGGTGATCAGCAGACGGGTGTGGTTTTGCAGGGCATAGATCCGCAGTTAAGTGTCGCGGAAAAACTCGCTGACAATATGCTCAGCGGCCATGTTGAACAACTATCCGAAGGTCAGTTCGGGATCATTCTTGGCAGTCAGTTGGCGCGCAAGCTGGATGTATTTGTCGGTGATAAATTACAGCTGACGCTGCCGAAAGTAACTGTCACCCCAGCGGGGGTTTTCCCGCGTATCAAGCGGGTGAGGGTGGTGGGTATCTTTCAGGTGGGTGCTCAGGTCGATGCCTCGGTGGCGTTTATTCATCATCGCGACGGCCAAAAACTTCTGCAGATGGGAGATCGCTATCAGGGTGTGCAAATAGAGCTGGCCGATGCCTTTGCCGCAGATAGCTGGTTGTTACAGCAGCAGGGCAAATTGCAAACTAAAACATTGCCAGCTGATTCTTTGCAGTGGCGCACCTGGATGGATGATATGGGCTCGCTATTTCAGGCGATGCGCATGGAAAAGGTGATTGTCAGCTTGCTGCTGTCGGTGATTATCGCGGTTGCCGCATTTAATATTGTCGCCAGTCTGGTGTTGATGGTCTCAGATAAGCGCAAGGATATTGCCGTTGTGCGAACCCTGGGCGCATCCTCTTCGACGGTGATTAAGATTTTTATTATTCAGGGTTTAGCCGTCGGCGCTCTGGGTATTATCAGCGGCACTCTATTGGGTTGCCTGCTGGCTTATTTTATTGGCGATATAGTCGCCGCCATTGAAAGCCTGAGTGGCTTTTATATGTTTGATCCATCGGTCTATTTAATCAGCGCGCTGCCCTCACGAATCCTTGTTGGCGATGTGCTGACCGTGGTCGGCGGTGCTTTTATCATTAGTTTTCTCGCTACGTTGTATCCGGCGTGGCGAGCTGGAAAAGTTTTACCTGCGGAGGCATTACGCTATGACCACTGATAGCACATTTGTATTAGAGGCCGAGAATGTAGGCCGTGATTACTTTCAGGGCGAGACCCAGCTGTCAGTTTTACGCGACCTAAATATCAGTGTTAAAACCGGCGAAAAACTCGCGGTGGTGGGTGTCTCTGGCTCGGGTAAAACGACTTTGCTTAACTTGCTAGGTGGTCTCGATGATCCTACTGCCGGCACTGTCAATGTCTGTGGCCAGAACTGGAAAACCATAGATGCCTCGGCGCGGGCGCAATGGCGCAATAAACATGTCGGCTTTGTCTACCAGTTTCATCATCTGCTCGGTGAGTTTTCCGCACTGGAAAATGTTGCGCTGCCCTGTTTGATTGGTGGTGCCTCGGTTGCTGAATCGCAGCGGCGTGCCACTGAGCTGTTGGCCAAGGTTGGTTTGGCTGAGCGTGTTCATCACAAGCCGGCGGAGCTGTCTGGTGGTGAGCGTCAGCGTGTGGCTATTGCTCGCGCATTGGTAACCTCGCCCTCGGTGGTTTTGATGGATGAACCAACCGGCAATCTTGATCCGCAGACCGCTAAGGTTGTATTGGATTTGTTGTTGGAGCTTAATCAGGCACTGCATATTTCTTTTGTGGTGGTGACCCATGACCCTGCTATCGCGGCGCGGATGGATCGCACTGTAAAGTTGATTGACGGTCGGTTAATTGATGGTCAGTTAATAGACGCGGAGACCGCTGTTGTTTAAGCCGATTCCACTGTTTCTCGGACTGCGCTACTTTTCGTCTGGCCGCGGCTCTTCATCGGGCCGCGGCGCCTCATCCGGCGACAGCGCTTCCTCAGGCAGCAGCCGTTTAGTGTCATTTATTTCGACCCTGGCGATTAGCGGTCTGGTATTGGGTGTTGGCCTGCTAGTGGTGGTTCTCTCGGTGATGAATGGTTTTGATCGCGAGTTGCGCGAACGCATTCTCTCGGTGGTTCCCCACGTACAAATTATTCATAACAGCGGCGTCGATAACTGGCAGCAGCAGGCCGCTGTTATTGCCGCTCAGCCATCAGTTTCTGAAGTCAGTCCCTACAGTGAAGTCAATGGCCTAATTAACTTCCGACGTGACAGCAGACCTATACAGCTGTTAGGTCTGACCGCAGAGGCAATGCCAGCGGGTATTGCCGCCGTATTTAAAGAGAGTGGGGTAGAGTTGCCAGCGCCAGGTGAATTACTGCTCTCCGAAGTCATAGCCGCCAATCTTAATGTTCAGCTGGGTCAGCGGGTGACGATTATTATTCCCGCTGCCAGCGGTCCGACTAAAGCCGTCTCTCTTAAAGTGGCTGGAGTTTTTGCAACTCACACTGAGGTTGACCAGTTACTGGCCATTGCCGGTCTGGAGCAAGTGGCTGATATTAATGCTACCCCAAATCTAGTTAAGGGCTTTCGGGTGCAGATTGACGACCAATTTAATGCCCGCCAACTGGGCTATCAGCTGCTTGATAAGCTGCCCTATGGCTATGGATTTCGAGACTGGTTTCAAACCCATGGCAATCTCTATCAGGCGATTCAGCTGTCGCGGAATATGGTTGGGCTGTTAATCTTTATGATTGTTGCTATCGCGGCGTTTAATGTTATTTCGATGCTAATGATGTCGGTGATTGATAAGCGTCGGGATATCGCTATTTTGCAAACACTGGGGCTTTCACGGCCCGATATCCTGCGTCTATTTCTGATTCAGGGGGCGTTTATCGGCCTGTTTGGCATTTCGATTGGCGTGGCGCTGGGTGTGCTGGGGTCTCTCTGGGTGGCGGATCTGGTCAGTTGGATGGAATGGCTGTTTGGCGTGACCTTTCTAAATACCGAGGTTTATCCCATCGACTATATTCCCGTGGATTTACGCTGGTCTGATGTGTTGATGGTGGCTGGTTCTGCGTTACTTCTAAACCTGCTGGCAACCCTATATCCAGCATTGCGTGCCAGCCATGTAGTGCCTGCCGAAGAACTTCGTTACGAGTAATTGGCTTGTTTCACGGGCGTTTGAGTGTTGTTTCAGAGTGTTTTTTGGGCGTTTTTAAGGCGCCTGTCTTTGCGCTTTTCCCAGTTGCGAATAACTTTCCAGCGCCATAGGTAGTTGATAAAGAAGTAGCCGCAGGATGCCAATACCAAACCGCACAGCAGGCTGCCGGTCAGCAGTGGCAGTAGTATTTGAGCGCCTATATTTGAAAACCACTCCCAGGTTAAAGAGACGGTAAAATTTATCGGGTCACTGCCCAATAAAAAACTTCCAAAGCGATGGGTTAGATAAAACATTGGGCCAATGGTCAGCGGGTTGCTGATCCAGATGCTGAGTACAGATATTGGCAAGTTGGCATGCCACCAAAAAGCCAGTACCGCAGCCAAAAAGGTCTGTCCAGGCAGTGGAACAAAGGCACAAAAAATACCGATAAACACGGCGAGGGAAACCGACTCTCTGTTGATATGCAAAAGATTGGGGTCGCGAACCAGTGGTTCGGTCCATCGCAGTGAGGGGTGTTTTAGCACCTTGGCAAAATCAGGGAGTATGCGGCGAATCGTTTTTCTGGGCATTCTTAAGACAGGGTGTTTAGCGAATGGCTGTCTATTATGCCCTCAATGCCTGCATTGAACTACTCTAATTAGTCAAAGCGATTTAAAAATTAACGATTAACCGCCGTCAAATACGGACTTATCCAATTTCCGCGGATACAATAGTCCGCTTTACTCATGAACAGCAATAACAGGAATAAAAGTATGCAACCGGCACTCGCTATAAGTCAGTTGAATAAAACCTATGAAGGCAATTTTCAGGCCCTAAAGGGCATCTCTCTAGAAGTACAGCCTGGAGACTTTTTTGCGCTGCTTGGCCCCAACGGTGCGGGAAAATCCACCACCATTGGCATAATCTGTTCGCTGGTTTTAAAAACCAGTGGCTCGGTGAGTATCTTTGGCTGTGATATAGACACTGACTTTTCAGAGGCTAAGCAACATGTGGGCGTGGTTCCTCAGGAATTTAATTTCAATCAATTTGAAAAACCCATCGATATTCTGATTAGTCAGGCGGGGTACTTTGGTATCCCTCGCGAAATAGCCGCTGAGCGCGCTGAAAAATATCTTCGCCAACTTGGCTTATGGGAAAAAAGCCATGTGCCATCGCGGACGCTTTCCGGGGGTATGAAACGCCGCCTAATGATTGCCCGTGCGCTGATCCATGAGCCCAAACTATTAGTGCTCGACGAGCCTACAGCCGGTGTAGATATTGAATTGCGCCGTTCGATGTGGGAATTCCTGCGCGAGATCAATTCTCAGGGAACCACGATTATTTTAACCACTCACTATCTGGAAGAAGCTGAAAGCCTGTGCCGCAATGTAGCCATTATTGACCATGGCCAGATTATTCAAAACACCAGCATTCGCGAGTTGTTGCAGCAGCTAAATAAAGAGCTGTTTGTTCTTGATATTCGCGAGCAGTTAACCGCTTGTCCGACCATTGATGGTTACCCAATCAAATTGATTGATGGCCATACCTTAGAGGTAGAGGTGGAGAAGTCGCAATCCATTAATGCGCTTTTTGATGTCCTAAGCAGCGCAGGCATCCATGTGTTGAGTATGCGTAATAAAACCAATCGTCTGGAAGAACTGTTCTTTGATTTGGTGGAGAAAAACTTGTCGGGAGAAAACGCATGACTAATCAAGAAAAATGGATTGCCTTTGAAACAATTGTGCGCCGCGAGATTCATCGCTTTCTGCGTATCTGGCCGCAGACATTGTTGCCGCCGGTTATCACTATCGTACTCTATTTTGTTATTTTTGGCACCTTGATCGGCTCGCGTATTGGCGAGATGTCCGGGCTGCCCTATATCCAATTTGTCGCCCCGGGTCTGATTATGATGTCGGTGATCACCAATTCTTATTCCAATGTGGTGTCGTCCTTTTTTGGCTCTAAGTTTCAGCGTAATATTGAAGAGCTGCTGGTCTCGCCCACGCCCAACTGGATTATCCTGCTCGGCTTTGTAGTAGGAGGTATGTGCCGCGGTCTGGGTGTTGGTCTGGTAGTCACAGTGCTATCGCTCTATTTTGCTGACTTTAGTATCCACAGCCTGCCGGTTACCGTTGGCATTGTGTTGATGACCTCCTTGATGTTTGCGTTAGCTGGCCTGATCAATGCGGTATTTGCCCGTAACTTTGATGATATCTCGATTATCCCGACCTTTGTTTTAACCCCGCTGACCTATCTGGGTGGCGTATTTTATTCCATCGAGCTTCTAGGAGATTTCTGGAGCAAGGTGTCAATGATCAATCCGGTGCTCTATATGGTTAATGCGTTTCGTTACGGCATTGCCGGTATTAGTGATATTCCTGTTTATTGGGCATTTGGCATGGTTGGGATGTTCTCAGTCGTGTTGTTTTTTGTTGCCCTTAACCTGCTTGAGAAAGGCTCGAGGTTGCGCAGCTAATGGCCGATTATTCCGATACAGAACTGGGTCGAGAAACCAGTTACAGCGATCAATATGATGCTTCGCTGTTAGATCCAATTCCCCGTTCCAAAGCCCGTGAAGAGTCGACCGATGCCGCAGCTTTTATCGGTGTTGATCTGTGGACGGCTTTTGAAATATCCTGGCTAAATACCGATGGTTTACCGCAGGTGGCGATAGGAGAATTTATTTTCCCCTGCACCAGTGGTGCGATTATTGAATCCAAGTCATTTAAGTTATATCTAAACTCATTTAACCAAAGTCACTTTCCATCAATGGAAGCGCTTAGCGAGATTATGCGCGCTGATCTGTCTGCCGCTTCAGGCTCAACGGTTGATGTGATTCTCTACCAGATAGGTGAATACAATGGCTTTAAGCCGATCTCCGAGCCAGATGCTATCTGCCTGGATCAGCGGCCAGTTGCTATAGATACCTATAAACCCGACGCGAGCTTTTTACAGGCTGGCAATCAAGTCGAAGCCGATGAAACTCTCTGTTCACATCTGTTGCGAACCAACTGCCCAGTAACCGATCAGCCAGATTGGGCCTCGGTATATATAACCTATAAAGGTGCGCAGATTGATCGCGATGGGCTGCTTAAATACCTGGTTTCATTTCGCCAGCATCAGGATTTTCACGAGCAGTGTGTGGAGAAGATATTTAGCGATATTATGACCCGCTGTCACCCAACAGAGTTAAGTGTGTATGCGCGTTATATGCGTCGAGGTGGATTGGATATCAATCCCTATCGCAGCACGGTGTATAAGATGCCGCCGGCTTATCGGCAGGTGAGGCAGTAGGGCGCGGCCGCTTATAAATTGACGCTATAACGTTGTAGCGTTATGATGCTGTCTTTGTTGTAGGGAATTTCATTATGAGTAATTTATCTAAGCGATCTACTATTTATTTTGATCCAAGTATTCATCAGACATTGAAGGTCAAAGCCGCTTCATCTCATCGATCAGTCTCTGAGTTAGTAGATGATGCAGTGCGTTTGCAACTTTTGGAAGATCATGAAGATCTCAAAGCAGTTGCCGATCGTGTTAATGAGCCTGAAGTTAGTTATGAAACCATGCTTAGCGATTTAAAGAAGCATGGCAAAATTTAAACCAATTCTTTACACAATAACCTTTAAGAAATCGGTCTTTAAGGATCTACGTAAAATCCACAAACCAGATGTTGCGCGCATAACCGATCAGATAAATGCGCTGGCAGCAGACCCCAGAGCCAAAGGTTGTACGAAGCTGTCCGCGCAAGAGTTATACAGAGTTAGAGTTGGCCTCTATCGAATAATTTATGAGATACGAGATAAGCAGTTGGTGGTGCAGGTGATTAAGGTTGGCCACCGCTCTAGTGTTTATTAGAGCATCTCTTTATCCAGGCTAGACCACAGCCTGCCGTTTCTTAGGCTGGCTGCTAGCAAGATTTTTATGCAGGTCAATAACACTAAAAACATTGATTGGCTCAGCAAAGCCCTTAACCAAAATCTGCCCCTTATCTGTGCACTTCACCGCATCCTTAATTAGGTCATAGGTATCTTTGGATACCAAAATCTCGTGGCTCTGTGCCGATGATTCAAGGCGGCTAGCTAGATTAACTGCGCGCCCCAATAAAGTGTAATCCAAACGATTTTCCGTACCAAAGTTTCCCACCTTACAGACCCCGCTATTAATACCCATACGCAGAGCCGGAGGGTTAGCTATGCCCTCAATTGCCCAGCGCGCCTGAAGCTCTTTCATGGCTTTTTTCATCGACAGCGCCATAGATACACAGCTGACAGCATCTGAGTGCACACCGCGACTTTCCGGATCCCCAAAAAACACCATAATAGAATCGCCAATCACTTTATCGACCGTGCCGCCAAAGCGGAAGGCAATCTCCGACATCTCGGTTAAATAGGTATTTAGAAGTGCCGTAAGCTGTTCCGGGTCGAGATTTTCAGCAAGTCTGGTAAAGCCTTCCATGTCGGAGAAAAATACTGTGAGGGTTTTTTCCTGGGTACCGGCCTTCACATCCTTGCCGGTAAGAATAGCTTTGCGCAGGGCAGGGGAGAGATATTTAGATAAATGGAATGTGCGCAAGGTTAGCCATTCATTTTGGCGCCGGACAGAGTCGTGCTGATCGGCGAGTAAAAAATGTGTGTGCCGAGCCATATTGGTATTGAGTAGGCAGTAGGCAAAAGAGATTAGCAGGATCATTAGTTGTACGGTTGTGCTTGGATTAATTGTAATCGGCAGTAACCAATAGCCTGATAGTACGCCGATAAATAAGCCGGTGATATCCAGTGGTGCTGTGGGTTTCATAGAGCCGGTAATGGTAATCAGGAAGGTTGCGCCGAGAGCCAGGGTAATAATTGAATCAAAGCCTACTAGTACAATTAAAGTCCCGGCAATAACCCCGTCGATAAACTCCATACAAATCGACAGCACCTGCTTTTTACTTTTGGAGATAAGTCGACTATTGGTTAGATAGCTGCCAAATTGGTAGATAAACAGCAATGGAATGACCGTTAGCAGCCCCCAGTGATAGTTGAGATTCTGCCAGGCTCCAAGCAAAATTGTGGCGCCACAAATGCAGAGGGCTAAGCGATACAGCTCCTGCAACTTTGGCGACGGGTATATAAACTCTTTCCATGTCATAAAACCTAGTTTAGCACCGCGATTACCCTGCCACCGGATATTATCTGCAAAGCCTCTTTCCAATTGCTTTTGCGCGATGGTTTGTGTAAAGTTCACGCCCTTCAAAACGGCAGATTACTAAGTTGTTTTGTGGGTAAAAAGTTTCTGGAGAGGTGTCCGAGTGGCTGACAAAACACATTGTGTTTTGGTCGCACGGAGGGCGGTCTCGAAGAGACAAGAGATATGGCTCTGCCATAGCTCGCAACAACGAGCACGTCGTGCTCCTGACTAGTTAATAGATTAGAAAACGGCAGCAGTTTATGGAGAGGTGTCCGAGTGGCTGACAAAACACATTGTGTTTTGGTCGCACGGAGGGCGGTCTCGAAGAGACAAGAGATATGGCTCTGCCATAGCTCGCAACAACGAGCACGTCGTGCTCCTGACTAGTTAATAGGACAGAAAACGGCAGCAGTTTATGGAGAGGTGTCCGAGTGGCTGAAGGAGCACGCCTGGAAAGTGTGTAAGCGTTTATAGCGTTTCGAGGGTTCGAATCCCTCTCTCTCCGCCAAATTAAAAAGCCCCCTTTTTAGGGGGCTTTTTAATTTGTGGTTCGAAGAGGGTGAGAACCCTAACCGGGTTCGACAAAACACATAGTGTTTTGGACGCCGCAGGCGGTCCGCAGGACTGCTTATTAGCCTTCAGGCTAATAAACATCAATTCCTTCTGTCACAACCAGCCCAACCCTTTCAGGCAAGGTTTTTTTGGCGGCGAAAGAAGGGTGAGATCCCTAGCCGGTTCGACAAAACGCATCGTGTTTTGGACGCCGCAGGCGGTCCGAAGGACTAGTTAGCAGCCTTTAGGCTGTTAGCTATCAATCCCTTCCATTAGCACCAACCCAGCCCTTTCCCGCTAAGTAATAAAACCCCCCAGCAGGTGCCGATAGCCATGAGATCCTTCGGCTTCGCTCAGGATGACAGGCTCTTGTGTTTTGGACGCCGAAGGCGCCCCGAAGGACTAGCTAGCAGCCTTTAGGTTTTAGTAACCACCAAATGGCAGTGCTAATGCGGCCATTAATACTCAGACTACTATTCACTATAGAGTCGCTTTTTATTCAGACTATTTTAGCTTATTAGAACCAGTCGAGCCTCCATACTTTATGTAGCATTTATCGCAATTCTTGCTAGCCTATTGCTGGTAGGGTTTTTAATGTGAATGCGTGTTTAATCCAATAAGACACTGTATATATAGTTTAAAACGTTTATGGGATGATACGTTATGTGTTGGCTGAAGACTTGTCTAGGCTTCTTGCATAGTTGCATAGTTGTATAGATTTACATTTACATTTAAACCAAAGTGAATAACAATGTGAAAATTATATAACTTATTGGATATACATAAATGAACAATAATAAAATTATAATAAGTGCGCTTGCAGTAGCGCTTCTCTCTGGTTGTGTTTCAATCCCTAAAACTAATAACGTTGCTTACTTTGCTGGTGATTACTCAACAGCTGCCCTGGAGGGTGATGTAGCCCTTGGTTTAGTTGGAGGAAATGGTCTTTTGTTACCAGTTGAAGCAAAGCCAGGTGCTGTACTTGAACATTTGAATGCAGCTGAAACATACAGGCTAGCGGGAAATATTCAAAGATCTACAGAACATTACGATGTAATTGAGCTGTTATTCAAGGGTGAGGATACAGAAGGTTTAGGTACCAAAGCAGGGGAATTAGTCGGTGCTGCACTCGTTAATGACAATATGCGGTCTTACGAGCCAACTCCGACAGAGCGAATTTTAGTTAATTATTATAAGGCGCTCAATTTTTGGTCTGAGGGTCAAAAAGACGTCGCCAGAGTCGAATTCAATCGAGCGAACGAGCGAACAAGATTGGCTATAGAAAGTTATGCTGAAGATATTGATGATAAGACTAAGAAACAGAAAAAGGGCATATCTGAACAGCTTTTAAATAACAAAAAGGCTATGGGAATGTCATCAGATGTGAACAGTTGGGAAGTTTTTGATGATTATATGAACCCCGCAGTTTCTTTCACAAATGCATTATTTTTAGCTTCAGAAAACAATATCGGTCCTGCCAAGGATTTTATGGCTCGTGTTGAAGGTATGTTAGATGTGACCGAAGCGGAAATTTTTAACATAGATAATATTGATGAAGGCCATTTTTGGGTCATTACTGAAACAGGTTTAGGTCCTATTTTGGGTCAAAACCGTTATGATATTCCCTGGAAAGTTGGCAACGAATTGATCGTTTTGTCGATGGCGCTTCCTAAAATCCAACCTCGTCAGTCAACAGTTAACCCTTCGGCATACACACTGGATGGTCAATATCTTAAAATGCATACTTTGGGTTCTATGGAGAAGCTAACTAAAACAGAACTCAAGCAGCGTTGGGCAGGAATAGTGACTAGATCTGTTACTTCGGCAATAGCAAAAGGATTGGTTCAAAAGGCTGCAGCTAAACAAAATGAATATTTAGGTTTTGCTGCATCCTTAATGTCAATTGGCACTACTAAGGCAGATGTACGAATTTGGGATAAAACACCTGCGATCTGGTCGGTAGCAAAGTTTAAAAATAACGGAACTAATACGCTTCAAATTCCATATGGTCAGTCAAGTGAGATTGTAAATATACCTACCAACGGCTCTGGAATTATTTACATAAAACAGCCTACAAGTGACTCAAAGCCTTACGTCTCTGTTTTGGAGCTATAAATAATGAGAACTTTAACAACATATTTTGGACTTATGGTTTTGTTGCTAGCGTTGATGTCGTGTTCATCAAGTAAACAAAATTACAATATCCAGCCCAGTGTTATTAATACAACCAAAGCTGTAAGAGTTAGTACTATTGTTGAGCAGAGGAGTGCAGGCGAGCTGCTGAGGCTGCAAACAATAATGTTGTCTCAGTTTAAGACTAAGGTGAGATATAAAGTCGAATGGTTTAACGATTCTGGCGTTATGTTGAACACGATACTCAGCAATTGGAAGGTTAAAGCAATGCTCCCAAAAAAGCCTTATTCAATATCATTTATCGCACCCAATGAAGATGCGGTTACTTACAAAATTTTTATAGAAAAAATATAGGATCACAAATGAATAATTTAAAAAAGGTACTTATAGTAATTGCCTTGTTCGCAATTAGCGCATGTACTTCAACACCCGTTAAAGTAGATGTTGAAAATGATTTGGCACCAACAGGCATGGGGCTTGACTATCGAGATTTTTCTGAAGCTGCTGAGAAGATGGTTGAGTCAATGTTAATATCTGGAGCTATAGACCATCCAGATGGTAGCAGATTTGTTCTTGCGATCAGTCGAATTACTAATGATACGATGCAGAGGATTGATACTGACCAGTTGGTTAAAAAAATTAGAGTCTCACTTTTAAAATCCCGAAAAGTTGTGGTAACAACTGCCGTTAGTGCAAATGGTGCCGAAGATAAAATGTCGTACCAAGCTAGAGAACTCCGGAATAATGACGAATTTGATCAATCAAGAGTAGCTGGTAAGGGAACAATGATTGCTCCTGACTTTTCTTTGTCAGGAAAAATAATTCAGCGTAATAGCACTACTCATAGAAATAAAACACAAGTCGACTACTATTTTCAGTTGTCTCTGACTGATATCAGTTCAGGTTTGGCTTATTGGGAGGAAGAAATTCCTATCATCAAAAGAGGCAGTTCGAATACTGTTTCTTGGTAATGTTCGCTGATTAAAGGCTTTTAGTATGTTTAAAATCAAATTTTTTACAGGTACGTTACTGCTTGCTTTTTTATCTGTTTCGGTAATTTCGAATGCCGACTCTGCGTCGCCCAGCATTCCTAAGCCTCCCAGCGCTCCTAATTTAGGGCCTAATGATGACGTAATTTCGTCGTTTAACTTATGGGCAAATAAGTTACAGAGGTTTTTCAACAAAAATGGGAAAAAATATACTGTTGTTGCTTCCTTCGGAGCCCTCGGCGGTGCGGATCCTAGCAGTTCTATGTATATAGAAGCTGTTAATATGGCTTACCGTCAAGCGCTTGTAGCAGGTTATAAAGCTATAGCAGTTAAGATCTCGGAAGATGGTTTACTCAATGAAACAACGTCCACAATAGACCAGAGAAGTAACCGTGGAAATGCGATTGATGGGCAGTTAAAAGAAAAATGTCGATCAGAGGCTAAAGTTAAATTTGAGGAATATCAGTTCGCTTTACAAAAAAAAGCTAATGATGAAAACTCCTTTTTTAGCCTTTTGAGTAACAAACTTAAGGATGAAGAAACACTCGCGAGAGAAAAATCTGCAAGAGAAGTTCCTCCAGTGGATTTTGTCCACACTTGTGAATATGAAGGTCAAAAATTTCAGCAAACTGAAACACAGAATGAATCAATCTCAGAGGTGTTAAGCGGTGGCAGAGTATGGGCATCGGCAATTAGCAATGGTCAACTTGCCATAATTTTGATGAGATCAAATGAAACTGCTGCTGTAGCATCGTCTCTTAAAAATCAAGTGCCACCTTCAAATGTCAACATTAATGCGTTGGATGAGCTTTCTTTGAAAATCCAAAATGATCTCAAATTGAATCCTGAAATACCGCAAGGATTGGTTGGAACGAGACTTAAGAAGTTATCCAATGGTGAATGGGCTATCTACTCATTTGGTGCGTCTCAAACTACACAGAGTTCGGATGACTTTATGTCTGGTTTAGGTGGGATAACAGACTCAGATCAAGCTACCTCCAATTCTTTGTCTGAACTAACCAGGTTCTCTGAGTTGAATATCGATTTTAGTAAATTCGTTTCATCAATACGTGATGTCAAACAAACGAAGCTTGTTGAGGTTAATGTCACAAAAGATAGAGTGAAGATGAGCACTAGGCAAGACCAAATCGTTGGCTCAATCATCGAATCTAGCTTCTCTACAAGTTCTGAGTTGAATTTAGTTGGAGCTGAACAGATTTATTTACAGAAGCATGACGTCAATGGCGTGAGTTTCTATCTGTCTGCATATGCTTGGAGTCCAAGCATCATGGCGGTTAATTTAGGGATTGGGAAATCGCAAGCTAATGCAGCGGAAAACGCACTAACTACTAATAGTACGAGTGATTTAGACGATGCCGATACTAGCGATTCTAATAACATTATAATTGTTGATGATGAGGACTGGTAAATGTCAATATTGAATCAAATAATTTTTATCCTTTTACTATCCGTCTCTTTTTCGCTTAGCGCTAAAGTAGTAGCCGTTAATGTCCAAGCCAAAGGGTTTGGTAATACCTATGATATGGCCGTGAAAGATGCTTTATCAAATGCGGTTTCAAAAGTAACTGGTGTTAAAATCGCTACTGCAACAATTGCAGAAAATGTATCTGTTAAATCAGGTAATTCTAACGGTAAAAGCTCTCAAATGAATGCTCAAAGCATTGCCTCCGCTACAGCTACATTAGTAAGCGGTACAGTTGAGTCTTATAAGGTAACTAAACAAAGCCAGGATAAAAAAGGTTTATATTCTGTTAGAGTAGAAGCGCAGATATATAAATTTCAGGATAGTAAGTCTTCCAAACGAAAGAAAATAGCTCTTCTTGAAACGTCATTTGATAAAAGTTCTTATTACTTTATGAGGGCATTCAAGGGCTTCGAGTTAGCTAATGAAATAAACAAATCTCTTGAACAGTTCATTGTTCAGTCTAGAAAGTTTGCAATACTTACGAGACAAGATTTAGATAAGATTCAGAGTGAACTAAGTATTATTGGTAGCAATGCTACTCCGGTCAAAGAGAAGGCGAAAATCGGACAAATGTCTGGAGCTGATTTACTGTTAATTTCAGAGTTGGTCCATGCTGAAGCAAAGAGTTCCAAAACAACTTCATCTATAACAGGTCAGACATCTTCCTCAATTGTTGGTAGTTTGAAATTAAGGCTTCGCGTAATAGATACCGTTTCGTCTGAAGTTAAATTTTCTGATAAGTATGAAGTTAATGCTAAGGATTATTCTTCCTTTGACGGTGCGGTCACTGCCATATCAAAACTCGCTATTAATGACTTAGTTACGCGAATATATCCGCATATTATTATTGATGTGACAGGTTCTACAGTACTATTCAATGCTGGTGGTGACGGTGTGAAAAAGGGTGAGAGCTATTTAGTCTATAAGCTAGGTGATAAGCTTTTTGATCCTTATACAAAAGAGTCGCTTGGTAGTGAAGAATCTCAGGTAGGTGAAATTACGGTTACTAGGGTCGAGCCAAAAGTTTCTTATGCAACCATAGAGAAAGGGACTGCAATCGAAAAAGGTATGCTGCTTCGTAAGAAAATAGTAACTCAAAATAAAAAGCCTGATTATAAGCACAAAAAAGTTAAAGGAATTTCTTTAAACTTTTGATTTACTAACTTTGTAAATTGACACTTCAACTAAACAGATTAATGGTAACTAGTTTATATGAAGTGATGGCCAGGGATGGCTAGTTAGGTTTAGGATGACCAAATTCGGTTTTATGGAATCACGCAGGGCCCTCCGCAGGAATAGCTAACAGTCTCCCATCAGCACCAATCTAGTCTCTTTTTCGCTGAGAAATGCCTCCCCCCGGCAGGTGCCGATAGCCATGAGATCCTTCGGCTTCGCTCAGGATGACAAAATTTATACGCTCAGGATGACAAAATTTATACGCTCAGGATGACAAAATTTATACGCTCAGGATGACAAAATTTATACGCTCAGGATGAAAAAATTTATGCGCTCAGGGCGACACTACCACGCCGTCATCCTAATAGAGCGGAGCGACTGAAGGATCTCTGTGCACAGCTCCATCAGATAATTCAAGCATAGGATGACAAATCCCAGCATTTTCACGCACTCAGGGGGCCTTAATCCCCTCCCTCTCGCTCATCACAAATACACAAGGGAAAAAGCTATTAGCCCGAGCCTTGGTGATGCATAATGCGGCCTTAATCAGCTTTTTAGTGTAATCCTCTAATTGTAGATATTCTTTTAGAGGTTATAGTTAAAAATGATATCAACTGAGCCAAAAAAATATGCCCACCTCTCCCGAAACCCCAATCATTACCGCAATTAACTTTTCTAATGCTCAAGTTACCGTTGGTGGCAGCCTACAGGTTACCTTGACCGTAGCTGATGATGGCGGAGACGAGCGCGTCTACTTAAGCGCTATTACCGTGTTTGAACCCAAGCTATACGATCTAACTCGTATTAATAGCACTACGTATTCTTTTGATCTCCCCGTGCCTGAAGGTCTTGAAATTACTGATGAAGATTTCGTGATTCCGTTGGTGGTGTTTAACTC
>Ga0209304_1000126_pt1 | contig 53446 bp, 47 predicted proteins | sample COGITO_mtgs_1004_4_FD_184789 | JGI IMG/M metagenome (GOLD analysis project Ga0209304, IMG submission 184789) | Pelagic marine microbial communities from North Sea - COGITO_mtgs_100423 (SPAdes) (version 2) | ecosystem: Environmental > Aquatic > Marine > Epipelagic ...
GGTTTCTGTCCATTGTTTCGGACCTGCCTCGATCCCAATGGCAACCACTTCGATGTTTTTTTCAGGGTGATTGGAAATATACGCATGGACTTCGGGAAGTTCGTTTAAACAATGGGGACAATCGCTACTCCAAAAAATCAACAGATAAGTCGTTGCACCCTCTATGTCATAAAGAGTCGTTTTTGACATGACCGAAGGATTTTCTATTATAAAATCAGGTGCTTTCTCCCCTATCGCAATCTGTATAAACGTTTCTAAAGACGTAATCAATTCCGTGTCATTTGCTTGTTTCGCCAAAGGCAGCACATAGATTTTGGTGAGATACACTGCCAAAGCATCGTGTCCCGCCGTGATGAGAGCTTCTCTCAAAGTATTTAGGGTTGTCAATTGGTAGGACACATCGGTTGTTCCTAAGTCCTTAAAAACCGCATCAATATTGGCTTGATATCCCTGAAATGAAGGTGTTCCAGAAAGATGCATTCGGAGTATATAATCCAGTGATTTATCGACTATAAAATTAGAACTTTGGAGGATGGTATCTTGAAAATCAATGGCTTTAAAATAATTCGCTTTCACATTTGAAATATAGGTGTTTGCTGTTTCTACCGTGTTAGGAATATAGGGCTTGCTGGCGGCTATAAAATGTGCAGCGATCGTTCCTTTGGACAGCGCTTCGTACGAATTTTGAAGGCTGTCTATTTTTTGAACGCGGTGTTTATAAATCAAAGCATCCATGGTCGGTTGTGCGTACAGTTGCATTAATTCGTTATGAGCAAAAGCCATTGATTGAGTATAGCCTTGCAGTAGCTGATTTTCTTTGGAATTGGTAAATACAACTCCTGTTTCGTTATCAAAATTAAATTCAACCGCTTCGGTTCCGTTGTATATAAACTCAAAATTATGTTCGGATTGTGGGAGGGCATAGACCAACTTATAAAGCCCCGCAGGAACAGATGCGCCAAGGTCAATTTGCATTTCGCCTTGTGCGTTCACGCTGCCATAACTCACATAGGTCGCATTGCCCGCCGAAAGCTGATACAACATGGTCGCTTTGAATTTACTGGCAGGCGAAAAAACGCCTTTGACCTGTTGTTGTGCCATCCCTAAAAAAGGACTGATAAGACTGAAATAAAGAAGGTATTTAAACATAGGGCTTACTATTTATAAGCTCAAATATAATCATCTTCCGACAAAAACCAAGTGTTATGTCAAGATTGGTTTTAAGGCTTCTAGCCCTTGTTGCACCGAATTGATCTTAGAAAAACTCATCAACAAACGCAGCCCGAGACGCATTTGTTTTTCTTTCACAGTACAGGTTTCTGGATGTGCTTGAACGTATTGCAATACTTTTGAAAAATGAATGCTTTGGTAAAAACGACTTTCTTGATCACTGATAAAATAGCCCACTAATTTGTGGTTTTTCATGACAATTTTCTCGAAGCCTAAAGTCGTTGCCAACCACTTGATACGCACACTGTCTAAAAGGTCTACTACCTGCGTTGGAAGTGCGCCAAATCGATCGATTAAATCCCGTTCAAAGAGTTGTAAATCAGCTTCGTTTTTCAAGGTATTTAGTTGGGTGTACAAACTTAAACGCTCGGTAATATTGTTGATGTAATCATCTGGAAATAACAAAGAAAAGTCGGTGTCAATAGTGACATCTCTTACAAATTCCTTGGTGTTTATATCTTCATTATAAAGCGACTTGAACTCGGTTTCTTTGAGTTCTTCAATGGCTTCATTCAGTATTTTTTGATAGGTTTCAAATCCAATATCATTGATAAATCCACTTTGCTCGCCTCCCAACAAATCGCCAGCGCCTCGAATTTCCAAATCTTTCATGGCAATATTAAATCCACTTCCAAGAGCAGTGTATTGCTCAAGAGCTGAAATACGTTTGCGCGCCTCATCCGTCATGGCATGAAAATCGGGTGTAATAAAATAACAAAACGCTTTCTTGTTACTTCGACCGACACGGCCCCGCATTTGGTGTAAATCACTCAGTCCAAAATTATTGGCATTGTTAATGAAAATCGTATTGGCATTGGGTACATCCAAACCACTTTCGACAATGGTGGTACTGACCAAAACATCAAACTCTCCACTCATAAAATCGAGCATGAGTTGTTCCAACTTCCGCCCTTCCATTTGACCATGCCCCACACGGATTTTGGCATCGGGCACCAGACGTTGTAAAAGCCCAGCGACTTCTTTAATGTTCTCAATACGGTTGTGAATAAAATAAACTTGTCCCGCCCGTTGAATTTCATATTGAATCGCATCCCGAATAACTTCTTCATTCAAACGAATAACAATACTGTCAATCGGAAAACGGTTGGGTGGTGGCGTTGTAATAACCGATAAATCCCGTGCTGCCATCAAACTAAATTGAAGCGTTCGAGGAATTGGGGTCGCAGTGAGCGTGAGCACATCTACATTGTCTTTAAGGGTTTTGAGTTTTTCTTTGACTGCCACTCCAAATTTTTGCTCCTCATCGACAATTAACAACCCTAAATCTTTAAATTTCACGGATTTATTGACCAATTGATGCGTGCCAATAATGATGTCCAAACTCCCAGATTCTAACTGTTCTAAGGTCTCTTTGCGTTGTTTGGTGGTTTTGAAACGGTTGATATAATCAACTCTGACAGGAAAATCTTTCAAACGTGCCTTAAAGGTTTTGGCATGCTGAAACGCCAGAATGGTGGTCGGCACCAAAATGGCAACTTGTTTTCCATTGTCAACAGCTTTAAAAGCGGCTCTCAGAGCAACTTCGGTTTTTCCAAACCCTACATCGCCACAAATCAAACGGTCCATAGGGCGTTCGCTTTCCATATCCGCTTTGATATCGGCTGTGGCAGTAATTTGATCGGGCGTATCCTCAAACACAAAAGAGGCTTCCAATTCAAGCTGCATCGAAGTATCTGGGTTGTATCTAAAACCCGTTTCTAACTTGCGCTTGGCATAGAGTTTTATCAGATTGAAAGCAATTTCTTTAACCCTTGATTTGGTTTTTTGCTTCAATACTTTCCAGGCCTTACTACCTAGCTTATAAATTTTAGGAGACTTTCCGTCTTTCCCATTAAATTTTGTGATTTTATGAAGGGCGTGAATGCTTAAATATAAGATGTCACGTTCGCCATAAAACAGTTTGATGGCTTCTTGTTTTTTGCCTTCTACATCAATTTTTTGCAAGCCTCCAAACTTTCCAATCCCATGGTCAATATGGGTGATGTAATCCCCGATTTCGAGTTTGGTTAATTCTTGAAGAGTAATGGATTGCTTTTTGGAAAACCCGTTTTTGAGGTGAAATTTATGGTAACGTTCAAAAATCTGATGATCGGTATAACAGACCATTTTTTTATCGTGATCGATAAATCCTTGGTACAAAGACAACACAATGGTTTGACACTGCACATCTTCATCTACGGTTTCAAAAATATCATAAAACCGCTGGGCTTGTTGGGCATTGGAACAACAAATATAATTTTGATACCCCATATCGTGATGGGTATTTAAATCTTCAATAATCAGATTAAACTGTTTATTAAATGAGGGTTGAGGACTGACTTGAACCTCCAATTGCTGTTCCTTTTTAGTTGCTAAAACAGCGGTCGTTCCAAATTCAACCACCGAGAAATCCAACAACTGCGATTTGAAATTAGCAGACGTGCAAAACAAATCTTCCGGTCGGCTGTGCTTAAGGGTCGCCGACAATTCATTATACGCCTCGGAAGCTTTTTCTTGAAGCGTATCTGTTGCTGCTAAAAATGCAGGAATATTTTTAGTAAACACCACCGTATTTGAAGCAATATATTCTAAAAACCCTTGGCGTGTTTCATTGAGCAATTTATGCTCGATATTGGGAATGATTTGAAGTTTTTTAATTGGTTTTATCGAGAGTTGCGATTCAATATCAAACGTTCGAACACTGTCCACTTCGTCGCCGAAAAATTCAATTCGGTAGGGCTCGTCATGCGAAAATGAAAACACATCTACAATCCCACCCCGCACAGAGAATTCGCCTGGCTCCGTGACAAAATCAACGCGTTTAAACTGGTATTCAAAAAGGACTTCGTTGAAAAAATCTAAACTCAATTCTTCACCCACCGCTACCTTAAACGTTGATTTTTCAAGTTCTTTTCTGGACAACACTTTTTCAAAAAGCGCTTCGGGATAGGTAACAATGAGTGCTGGTTTTTTTTGAGAATTGATACGGTTCAATACCTCAGCGCGCAACAACACATTGGCGTTGTCTGTCTCCTCAATTTGATAGGGTCTGCGATAGCTTCCTGGATAGAACAACACTTCTTTGTCATCGAGTAACACCTCCAAATCGTTCAAGTAATAGGCCGCTTCTTCCTTGGTATCAAAAATTAACAAAAAGGGGTGCTTGGCGGTTTTAAACACACTGGCTATTGTGAAGGACAACGAAGAGCCTAAAGCGCCTTTTAAATGTGTTTTTTCTTTGGACTTGGATATGGCAGTGCTCAGATTTTGATGAATCAAAGACTGTTCAAACTTTTGAGAAAGAATGGTTTTACTCAATTAGAAAATTTTTGCAAAGATATAATAATAGTCTTTGAATTTGATTTTTATTAAGAGTTAATCCTTTTAAAAAATCAAACTAAAATTCAAAAAAAACATGTAAGTTTGTGTACCTAAATTTATATAACCTATGTCCTTTTCAGACCTATTTAATAGTGGTTTCACCACTCGAAATCAAGATCATTTTGCTTCCATTGTGAGAGTCGCTTTTAGTGACAACATCATAAGCCAAGAAGAAAAAGATTTTTTAGACCGCCTTGCTCACAACTTAGGTATCTCAAAAGAAACCTATTTAAGCATTTTTAAAAATTACAAATTGCACCCCATCAATCCCCCAATATCGCAAGCGTCACGCATTGAGCGCTTGTATGATTTGGCACGGATGGTGTATGCCGATGACATCAAAGATGCGCACGAAGTGACGATGCTTCGCAAAATAGCCATTGGACTGGGATTTCAGACGGAGACGGTTTCAGAAGTCGTCAATACTTCCTTAAAATTGATAGCTGACAAGGTCGACTTTGAGACGTTTCAAAAAGAAATGAAGCGAGTTTTTTAAATATACAATTCTTTTAAATCTACAAAGTCAGCATATCCCTCTTGTTTATGTTGATGCCAGGCCTCGAGTTCTTGAGGCTTTAAATCTTCAATAGAAATTTTTACTAAAATTGTAGTCATCATTCTAAATTTTATACCCAAAGTTACAAAAAATCTATTAAAAAACCCAAATAGAAATATCCTTCTAAAGACAAAAAAGTAAAGTATTTAAATTAAATAGTCCCAACTTTCGACCCTTGATCCAAGATCCGCATCAAGCCTTCTTGAGCAACGGAGGCAATTAAATTTCCTTTGGAGTCAAAAATACTCCCTCTTGAAAACCCTCTCGAATTAGAAGCACTCGGACTGTCGATGGCGTACAAAAGCCATTCACTGATATCAAAATCGCGGTGGAACCACAACGCATGATCTAAGCTGGTATAAAACACTTCTTTAGAGTTTAAAAATTCGCGATGCGGCATGGATGCAGGACGTAAAATATTATAGTCCGAAGCATAGGCCAACAACTGGTGTTGAAGCGGAATATTGGTCGCGAGTTCTTCACAAGTCTTAAACCAGATATTGTCATAAGGCGGACTGTTTTTAACCAATTTGGTAAGCATATTATCAACGGGCTTAAATTCAAATACTTTGGGTAAAAAGGCCTTGTAACGCTTGTAGGTATCTGGAATGACCTCCTTAAATTGTTCTATTTGTTTATGGCTATCCATCAATTCTTCTGGAGGAAATACATTGGGCATCGAAATTTGATGGTCAACTCCTTCTTGTTTTAATTGAAAGGATGCAGACATATTAAAGATTGCCTTTTCATTTTGAAAAGCAACCACACGACGGGTGGTGAAACTGCCACCATCTCTGATGATATCAACTTCATATTTTATGGGAATATCAATGTTTCCACCCAAAATAAAATAGCCGTGCATGGAATGTGCATAGCGATCTTCAGGAACGGTTTGATAGGCGGCATGCAGAGATTGTGCCAACACTTGACCCCCAAAAACACGGCCCCACGGCGCTTGATAATTTTTTCCGATATAGGTGTTGCTGTTGATTTTTTCAAGCGTTAACAACTCAATAAGTTCCTTAAGGGATTCCATAGTTTAATATTTGCTGCAAAAATAGTCATTTGTGTATAAAATGACTTTTAAATTCTTTTAACAAACTGTTAAATTTTGTAACATTGGAGCACCCTTAGAGTCTAATAAATAAAACGTATGGATATTTTCTTAATTATAGTCGCTGCCTCCTTAATGGTTCTAGGAATCGTTGGAAGCTTTTTGCCTGTTTTACCAGGGCCTTTTACAAGTTGGATCGGGCTTTTGGTGTTGTACTTAATGCCCGAAATTGAGGTCAGTGTTGTAACGCTTATTATAACGCTGATTGTGGCTGTTTTAATCTGGATTTTAGATTACATCATTCCAGCCATCGGCACGAAGAAATTTGGCGGCACCAGAGCAGGAATGATTGGTACTACCCTTGGACTCATCATTGGCTTGCTGGCTCCAATTCCTGGCGGTATTATTATCGGACCTTTTGTAGGTGCTTTCGTTGGAGAATTGATAAACAAAGCCGATTCCAGAACCGCCTTGAAAGCTGCCTTTGGAAGTTTGTTAGGATTCTTAACCTCTGCGTTTATTAAATTCGTGGTGGCTATCATCTATTTAGGTGTTTTTATCTCTATAATTTGGGAGCATCGATCCGTCGTATTTTAACATCCAATCGCTTTTAACAAAATTTTTAATCAATATTTTATAAATTATATTAAATTCACCATCTAATAACACAAATTTTATTACTATGAACAAGTATTTTTCTATTCTACTTTGTGGTTTATTTCTCTTGTCGTCATCCCTGATAGCACAAGAAAAAGAACCTTCTAACTACAACTATAACGATGCTTTTGGGCATGATTTTTATAGTAAAAATGGGACTGCAACGCGTTCAGCGAGCGGAAAACCAGGACATGCCTATTGGCAAAACAGCGCCGATTACAGTATCGACGTGAACTTAAACGAAACTACGAAAGAAATTTCGGGGTCGGAAACCATTACTTACACAAACAACAGTCCAGATGCATTGGATTTTTTGTGGATGCAATTGGATCAAAATTTATTTAAACTCGATTCTCGTGGAAAGGCGATTGTTCCCTTACGTGGAAGCCGAAATGGCGACAAGGGTCAAGATTTTGATGGGGGTTACGGCATCAACACCATCAAACTTATTTACAATAAAGGACGGCGTTCTACAGAAGTGAATACTACTTACACAATTGTAGATACACGTATGAAAGTCAATCTTCCTACTGCCTTAGAAGCGAATGGCGGAACCGTTGGAATCAAAATCGATTTCTCATTTACGTCTCCTGATTATGGATCGGATCGAATGGGTGTTTTAGAAACCAAAAATGGCCGTATTTTCACTTTGGCACAATGGTATCCTAGAATGAGTGTTTATGACGATGTGAGTGGATGGAACACACTTCCGTACTTAGGTGCAGGTGAGTTCTATTTGGAATACGGAACTTTTGATGTCAACATTACAGCACCCGCAACTCACTTGGTAGTATGTTCAGGAGCGCTTTTAAATCCTTCTGAAGTCTATACTGCTGAACAGCAAAATAGATTAAAAACAGCAGAAGCAAGCGATGCGACTGTGATGATTCGATCGGAATCGGAAGTGACGCAACCAAGCTCACGACCATCCAATACAGCGACCCTCACATGGAAGTTTAGAATTGAAAATGCGAGAGATGTCGCTTGGGCGTCTTCTGCTTCTTTTATTTTAGATGCTGCACGTATCAACTTACCGAGCGGAAAGAAAACCATCGCCATGTCTGCATACCCTGTAGAAAGTGTAGGAGAAGATGCTTGGACACGTTCTACAGAATACACGAAAGCTTCTATTGAGCATTACTCTGAGAAATGGCTTGAATATCCTTACCCTGCAGCGATTAACGTTGCTGGAAACGAAGGCGGTATGGAATACCCAGGAATTGTATTTTGTAATTTTGAATCAAAAACAGAGCGTTTATGGGGTGTGACGGATCATGAATTTGGACACATTTGGTTTCCAATGATTGTCGGATCTAACGAACGTTTACACGCTTGGATGGATGAAGGGTTCAATACCTTTATTAATTCTCTAAGTACCGCAGCATTTAATAACGGAGAATATGAAGAGCCTAAATCAAATATGCACCGTATGTCTAGTGTGTTTGTGAATGACAGACTCGAACCGATTTACACATCTCCAGATAACTTAAAAGAACGAAACTTAGGTATTTTGGCCTACTACAAGCCAGGTACAGGACTGGTACTATTGCGTGAGCAAATCCTAGGCCCTGAACGTTTTGATGAAGCCTTTACGGCCTATATCGATCGTTGGGCTTACAAACACCCGACGCCAGATGATTTCTTTAGAACCATGGAAAATGTATCAGGAGAAGACTTAAGGTGGTTTTGGAGGTCTTGGTTCATTAACAGCTGGAAATTAGATCAAGCGGTGACTGAGGTTAAATATGTTAAAAATGACCCAACGCAAGGTGCGATCATTACGATTGAAAATTTAGAGAAAATGCCGATGCCGGTGGTTATTGAAATCAAAACTAAAAGCGGAACAGTGACCCGAAAAACACTGCCTGTTGAGATTTGGAAACGCAATGTGTCTTGGTCCTTTAAAGTAGATACAACAGAAGAGTTGTCAAGAGTGGTGATTGATCCCGACTTTGCATTGCCAGATTCAAATACAAAAAATAACAAATGGAAATCCACAGATGGCACTGCTAGTGTAGAGATTTTAACGGACTATTTAGGGGATTATACGGCTCCAGGTTTCCCGATGAAAGTAACTGCTGTTGAAGCAAATGGAATCCTTGAATTACACCTTGAAGGCGAAGAACCTTTACCTTTAGAAAGTGAAGGTAATGGTGAATTTTCTGTGGGTGAAGCTGGAATTAAAGTTCAATTTAATGCTGAGAAAACTGGGTTTAAATTGGATCTCGGTGGTCAAGTTTTTGAGTTTACAAAGAGCTAAGATTTATAAAACAATTTATTAAAAAAAAGACTGTCTGAAAAGGCAGTCTTTTTTTTTGCGTTTATTTGGTAATGACGCTAATATTTTTAACTTTATATATCTACTTGTTTAACGGATTTGTGTATGATTGGTTGCGTATTTCAAGTACCTAATTTAGTAAACACAAACCGAACCTGCCTGCCGCAGGCAAGGTAGAAAATCCGGTAGGATTTTCGTAAGTAAGCTGGAACAAAAGCAATTAATTGTACACGGCTTGTTGTACTTAGTGCTTTTTCAATATTTCTATCAATTTTGTGTTTACGTAGACGTTTTCTCTTCCAATTTTTTGAGAAGCTAATATTCCAATTTCTTCCATTTTTTTTAAATATCTTGAAGCAGCTTTTCTCTCAACGTTTAATCTTTCTACTACAAACTCTATTTTAGAATACGGTTGTTCAAATAGTAATTCAATTAATTCTTTTCTATAAATTTTCGGTTCTTTTTCTTGTGCAAATAGTATAGTTTCATCTAATAGTATTTTTATAGAATTTATTTTCTCAATAGTTCTGTTTGATGTTACTTCAACAGCTTTCAGCATATAAATTATATATTCAGACCATTCGTTTGTGTTATTAACTGTATTTAGCAAACGGTAATAATCTGCTTTATTTTCGTTGATATATGAACTTAAATATACAATAGGAATGTCTAAAAGATCGTTTATAATTAAGTATAGAATGTTTAGAATTCTTCCTGTCCTTCCATTTCCATCATAAAAAGGGTGAATACTTTCAAACTGATAATGTAAAATTGCTAAATTAATTAATGGGTTTAAATCATTCTGTTTAACATTAAAATGTTCTAAGAAATTACCTAATAAATCTAAAATTTCGTCTTTTTCTTGTGGTGGAGTATAGACAATTTTTCCAGTTTTATCATTTTTTAATACAGTTCCAGCCATTGAGCGAATTCCTGCATTATTTTCGATAATGGTTTTTTGAATTGTTTCAATATCCTTTAACTTTAAAAACCCTTGTTTTTTCATTAACTCGAAACCTGAAAAAATGGCACTCCTATAATTTATAACCTCTTTAATTTGAGTTGGTTGTTTTGTGTTTGTTGCTAGAGCTTTGTATAGTTCATCTTGAGTTGTAATAATATTTTCTATTTCTGAACTATCTTTAGCTTCCTGTAAAACAACTGCATTAATTAACATTTCCTGATTAGGAATAGTTTTAGCAATTCCTTTTAATTCTCCTAATGAATTTGAAGATTTACTCAATTGACGAAGAATTTCAATTGTTTCTACTTTCTCTCTTTTTGGAGGAAGTTTTACAAGTTTCTTGTTATCGGACATTTTATCTCTAATGACTATTATGTGTACCAAAAATACAAAAAATAGTTCAAATAAAAGTAATATGTGACTTTTTGTCCCGCATTAAGTACAACTATAGAGTATGTAGACTTGGGAAAGGGCTGAACATAAAAAAAAGCTCCATTTTCAGGAAAGCTTCTCACCGGCTTGTCGCGAAATACATGTAATCGTTTTATTGTCAATACACTACTTCTTATTTACTATTTGTACTTTTTTAACTTAGACCTACTTAGCTATTGGCTCACCCTTTAATCCAGCACCCACCAAATAGGCCAAGTATTCAGCAAATGGTTTTATATCTTGACCAAAACTAGCATGCTCTAGAGCATTCATATATCTATCCCGTTCTTCAACTGGGATTACAGTCCAAGGGTAGCCTCCAGAAGCAAGCATAGTATTCATTAAAAACCTCCCCATACGTCCGTTACCATCCATATATGGATGTGTATATACAAAAATAAAATGCCCTAATACGGCTCTTACGCTCGCCTCTTTTTCATTTTCCAATAATTCAAAGAGCAACGGCATGACATCACGGACACCTTCTTTGTTTATGGGTGTGTGTTTGGATTGGCTTATATAAACCTGTCCATTTCTGTATCCAGCTAAATCTGAAACTTTCAGTAAACCAACTGCGACGCTAGGAGAAAACAATTCTCGATACCAATCTCCATGATCTCTATCAACTACTGTTCCTGAATTTTCAGCTGTTAAAATTTGAATTACACTTTCTTTTACAGCCTTAAATGCCTGCCAATAACCCCGTGCAGCCATGGCATCTTTTTGTTTACGATCTGCTTCATTCTCTTTTGCATCCCACGCACCGCTTCTCACGCGTTCAATTAATTCAATGCTTACGGTATATCGTTCTATAGATAAAGAATGGTAAGCATCTGTTGTGTAGATTTCCTCTATACCCTTCATATAGGCATTCGCATCTTTCGACATCCCCGTAGCTTTTGGAAATACGTCTATGACATCTTTTCTCATGGCTTCCCACATCAATTTAATGCGATTCACATAAGGTGAACGCTCCCTTAAATCAAGCTTAATTGGTGTAGATGTTCCAAATGGATCCGTTTCCCTAACATCATAGTCAGCCGATTTCATGGTTTTTAAAATAGTGTCCGCAATCTTTTCATGTCCTATATTTCTATAAGCACCAACCAATCTGCCTGCAATAGTAGAATGTCCCCCATCAAGTAGAATAGTTAATAGTTCAGAAGCATCTTTAATCATTAGTAATGCTGTTCGCACTTCTATCGCTTGTCTGGTAAATATTGAAGGTGTAGAATGTACTATAGATGATGGCAGGTTCACAATTCTAATACCGTGCTTTTCTTCTATTTCAGCAATATTTGGTAAAGGCGATTTCATGACAAATAAAGAGGTGCCAAATAATAAAGAAGTGGGTGAATTATTTCCTTTTGAGGAGCGTATGATTAGTTGTGTTGGGACAGCGTTATTTCCGGCATGAAGCAAAAGAGATTGTTCCGCTGACACACAGTAATCATCCCCATAACGATCTTCTAAATATCTTGAACAAAACCCCCAAAAAGAAGAGTACCAGAAAGTCGTATCTCCTTTTTGTGTATCATGAGGAGCTACAAGATACCACCCTTTAATGACCTCTCGAATAAATCCATTTTTAACCAACCGCTCTCTATGTCCTCTGGTTAAATCAGATGCTTTTATCGCAATCAAACCTCGATCTTGTATCGCCTTTAGTTTTTCTAATGATTTTGCTAATTTCTCTCCTGGAGTTGCCATTTTTTTTAAATTAAATTCGTGACAATATTATTAATTACTGTTGTGTGATTATTATTATTTGATGTTGTGTTATAGTTATTAATTAACGCTGTGTGATTATTATTAATTAGTGCAAATATATAATATATCGTTGTAAACCCAATATAAATAATGCTAAATTTCACGGAGAGGATCTCTCAATAGACTAAAATTCATCTATAATATAAGCAAACTACTTCGAAGATTGTAAAATGGAAATAGACATTATTTCACTGTACAAAGACTGTACAAAATAAAAAAAGCCCTCCATTTTCAGGAAAGCTTCTCACTGGTTTGTCACAAACCACGGATAATCATTTGATTATCACAACACAACGTCTTATTTACTATATGCATCTTTTGAAAGATACTTAGCGGTCTGGACGGGACTCGAACCCGCGACCCCCTGCGTGACAGGCAGGTATTCTAACCAACTGAACTACCAAACCGTTGCGTTATTGCGGTTGCAAATATACACTGCATTTTTCATTACACAACTATTTTTGACTTTATTTTCAACTAAAATGAAAATTAAATAAATTTCTGTCGCTCCACCATATACGTGGTCAGGATTTTGTCGAATCCTTCTTGAATATCGACCCCTACATAATTGATTTTATACTGCCCACACTTCAAACGTAAGTCCTTGAAATAGGACGCTATAGCAGCCTCGTAATTGGCTTGAACTGATTCTGGATACAAATCCACAGACCCGCCAGTTTCCACATCCACAAAGCGCTTGGGTGCATTGTCAAATTTAAAATTATACTCCGTGGCTTTGTCATAAACATGAAATAACACCAATTCGTGCTTGTTATATTTTAAATGACGCAGCGCTTCAAACAGTTGTTCCTGCTCCTGATCAGACTGAAACATATCTGTAAACAAAAAAATCAAGGAACGGCGGTGAAGCTTTTCAGCAATTTCATGCAAGACCTCGTATGTTTTGGTGCCTACTTCCTTTTGAGGGCTACTCACCGTGGTGTTTAAACGGTCCATAAGCATTTGATGGTGGCGTTCACTCCCTTTTTCTGGGGCGTAGTAGTCAATGGCATCTGAATAGACGCTCAGACCCACCGCATCGCGTTGTTTTTTTAGAAGCTGCATCATCGCCGCAGCCGCCAAAGCTGAAAAACTAACTTTATTTAATTGGTTGATGGAGGGTTGATTGCATTTCGGATAATGCATAGAGCTGCTATTATCGACAATCAAATGACAACGCAAGTTGGTTTCTTCGTCATAGCGTTTGGTGTACAGTTTGTCGGTTTTGGCAAACAACTTCCAATCGATATGGCGCGTACTTTCGCCATTGTTGTAAATTTTATGCTCGGCAAATTCCGCCGAAAACCCATGAAAAGGACTTTTATGCATGCCAGAAATAAAGCCCTCTACAATGGATTTAGCTAATAAATCAAAGTTTAAAAACCCGGAGGCTTCTTGTAATTCCTTTTGAATATCCATAGGCTCTAAACTAAAAAAGGTTTGCCAATAAGACAAACCTTTTTAATATTCTTTTTAAAAGATGTTTTACAACAAGGCATCAATCGCTTCAGTATAAACGTTTTTTGGAGAAACCCCTACTTGACGCCCTACAACTTCACCGTTTTGAAATACCAACACCGTTGGAATATTTCGCACGCCATATTTAGCTGCAAATTCTTGGTTTGCATCGACATCTACTTTTCCTACAACAGCTTTGTCGCCATATTCTGTACTGATTTCTTCGATGATAGGCCCTACCATTCGACAAGGACCGCACCATGCTGCCCAAAAATCAACCAAGACAGGTTTTGTACTTTTTAAAACTGTTTCTTCAAAATTCGCGTCTGTGATTTCTAATGCCATAATATTATTATTTTAAATGATAGTTATTAATTACTGAGTCACAAAATTAATTAAAAATATAACTAAATCACAGCGGGGCACGATTTGTTTTACTTATGATTGGATTGTAGATTGCTATAAACCCTTAATTTAATTTATAAAACACCTCTTGCGCTTTCAATTCTTCCAACAATTCTTGCGATATTTTAATTTTTTGTAAGCGACTGCTCATTTCTAATTTCAACTCCTCCTCATCGTCATAAACTACAAATTTCAGGTTGTGATTTCCCGAGTGCATTTGTAGAAGTTCTTTAATGCTTTGAATTTTTTCTTCGGAGATTTCTTTTATATTTAATTGGATGGATAGTTTTTTAGCATAGGACTCCATGATGTCATGAAGCAGCTGAAAACTATTGAATTGCAAGCGCGGATCGCCCTTAGCCCCCGTATCCCGATTGGTCCAACCTTCTTTAATTAAGGCGCGCACAAACACAAAATTATTATGCATCAAAAAGTGTTTAAATTTCAAATACTCTTCCCCAAAGATTCGAAATTCGTGGGTGTTCATATAATCTTCTATGACAAACGTGCCCCAGCCTTTTCCTTGTTTGCTCACACGGTGCTGCACATCGGTAACCACACCTCCAAAAGAAATTTCTTTATTTATAAAAGTTGGCATGTCACGAAACACAGAAATATCGCCATTACAGAAATTTTGCATTTCGAGTTTAAAATCATCCAAAGGATGTCCAGAAATATAAATTCCTACGACTTCTTTTTCTCGGGCGAGTTTTTCCATCGTTCCCCATGTTTCACAAGGCGGAATTTCGGGTTCTTCTATCTGAACATCGCTCGATTCTCCAAACAAACTGACTTGCGCCGAGTTTTTATTTTCTTGATAGCGATTGGCATATTTAATGGTTTTTTCTAAGAAGGTCACTCCATCTCCTTCGTCCTGAAAATACTGTGCTCGATGGGTGTTTGGAAAACAATCAAATCCGCCAGCATTGGCTAAGTTTTCAAATGCTTTTTTATTGGCTGCTCTTAAATCGATGCGTTTTGCCAAATCAAAAATAGACTTGTACGGCCCTTCATTTTTACGTTCTTCCACAATGGTTTTTACTGCTCCATGACCCACGCCTTTTATGGCACCCATTCCAAAACGTACTGCATTGTCTTGATTTACTGAAAATTTATAATAACTCTCATTGACATCCGGCCCCAATACATTTAATTTCATACGTTTACATTCTTCCATAAAGAAGGTCACTTGCTTGATATCGTTCATATTATTGGACAAGACCGCTGCCATGTATTCCGCAGGGTAATGCGCTTTTAAGTACGCCGTTTGATAGGCAATCCACGCATAACAAGTGGAGTGAGATTTATTAAAGGCATAACTGGCAAATTTTTCCCAATCCGTCCAAATTTTCTCTAATTTATCGGCAGCCATCCCTTTGGCGGCAGCTTGGTTGATAAACTTCGGTTTCATTTTATCGAGTACCGAAATTTGCTTTTTACCCATGGCTTTACGCAAGACATCGGCTTCACCCTTTGTGAAGTCAGCTAGCTTTTGCGACAAAAGCATTACTTGCTCTTGGTACACCGTAATCCCATAAGTTTCTTTCAGGTATTCTTCCATTTCTGGAAGGTCATAGCTAATCTCTTCATCGCCTTGTTTCCGACGAATAAAACTAGGAATGTATTCAATTGGACCCGGTCGATACAAGGCATTCATTGCAATTAAATCTGCAAAAACAGTGGGTTTCAAGTCTCGCATGTGCTTTTGCATTCCCGGAGATTCATACTGAAATACACCGACAGTCTCCCCGCGTTGGAATAATTCATAAGTCAATTCGTCATCCAACGGAAAATGATCGGGATCCAGTGTGATGTCGTGTTTTGCTTTGACAATTTTAACAGTGTCTTTTATAAGCGTTAAGGTTTTTAAGCCTAAGAAATCCATTTTTAACAGTCCTGCATCTTCTACCACGGAGTTGTCAAACTGGGTCACGTAAAGATCGGAATCTTTGGCGGTGGCAATGGGTACGTAATTGGTAATATCTCCGGGCGTAATAATCACCCCACAAGCATGAATTCCTGTATTTCTAAGCGAACCTTCCAACACTTGCGCCTGATTGATCGTTTCAGCTTCCAAGTCGTCGCCATCGGACAAATTGAGCAACTGATTGATCAGCTCCATATCTTCGGATCTGAATTTCGCTTTCAACTCCTTTTCAGGGGTGTTAAAAATTTTGTGCAGCTTCGCCATATTGGGAATCAACTTCGCAATACGATCGGCATCTCCTAATGGTAAATCCAATACTCGAGCGGTATCTCTAATAGACGATTTGGCAGCCATCGTACCATACGTAATAATTTGAGCCACTTGACTCGATCCATATTTTTGGATGACATAATCCATGACGCGACCACGGCCTTCATCGTCAAAATCAATATCGATATCGGGCATGCTCACACGATCTGGATTTAAGAAACGCTCAAAAAGTAAATCGTATTTGATGGGGTCAATATTGGTGATCCAAAGGCAATAGGCAACCACAGAACCTGCTGCCGATCCACGGCCGGGTCCTACCGATACATCCATGGAACGTGCCACCCGAATAAAATCTTCTACAATTAGAAAATACCCTGGATAGCCGGTGTTTTCAATGGTTTTTAACTCAAAATCAAGACGTTCTTTTATGTCATCTGTGAGTTCTCCATAGCGTTTTTCGGCCCCTATATAAGTCAAATGTCTTAAATACGCATTTTCACCAAAGTTACTGCCATCCACAGCATCCGCTGGATTGACGAATTCTTGAGGAATGTCGAACTTCGGTAGTAAAACATCCCGTGCCAATTCATAAGGTTCAATTTTATCGACCACTTCTTGAATGTTCACAATCGCCTCGGGAACATCTTTAAAAAGTGACTTCATTTCCTCCGAAGATTTGAAATAATACTCTTGATTTGGCAATCCATAACGGTATCCACGACCACGACCTATGGGGGTGGCTTGCTTTTCGCCATCTTTTACACACAACAAAATATCATGCGCATTGGCATCTTCTTGATTGATGTAATAGGTGTTATTGGTTGCTACTAATTTGATGGCATGTTTTTGGGCGAGACTGATCAAAACAGGATTGACACGGTCTTCATCTTCTTGTTTGTGGCGCATGAGCTCCACATACAAATCCGCTCCAAATTTCTCTTTCCACCACAAGAGGGCTTCTTCGGCTTGACGCTCGCCAACATTTAATATTTTGGATGGCACTTCGCCGTATAAGTTTCCCGTCAGAACAATTAAATCTTCTTTGTAGGTTTCGACGATAGTTCGGTCAATTCTTGGTAAATAATAAAAACCATCGGTATAGGCCTTGGACGACATTTTTACTAAGTTGTGATAGCCTTTTTTGGTTTTTGCTAAAAAGACGACTTGGTAGCCATTGTCTTTTTGAGATTTGTTGGTATGGTCTTCACAGACGAAAAATTCACAGCCTACAATTCCTTTAATTTCTTGTGCATCCGCAGGTTCATTAGCTTCTAAGGCAAGTTTATTTTTTTCGCGAATGTCTCTGTTATAGTTGCCTATTTCTTTGACAAAATGAAAGGCTCCCATCATGTTTCCATGATCGGTAAGGGCGACGGCTGGCATCTCATTATCCGATGCTGCGGCAACTAAATTCTTGATACTGATGGTCGATTGTAAGACTGAAAACTGAGAATGGTTATGCAAATGTACGACCTCAGCATCGTTAAGAATCTCCGGAACTTCCGTCGTAATTTTTTGAGGAGTTACCGACTCTTTTTCTTGTTGGATTCGCGCCGCAATTTTGGCGGATTCTTGTTTGAGGTTGACATGTTTTAACCCAATAGGAGTGATCTCCTCTGGATTTTCTAACTGAAAGCGCTCGTAATAATCGTTGGTTGCTTGAAGCTTGTCAATCGTAAATTCTTTACGTCGAATCAATTCTAAAAAACAACGGGTGGTGGCTTCTACATCGGCGGTGGCATTGTGCGCTTCTCCAAAGGGTTTATGAAATAAAAACTGGTGCAATTCCGTCAGCGTTGGCAACTTGAACTTCCCTCCGCGTCCGCCAGGAATCTGACACATGGACGCCGTTTTTTCGGTACAGGTATCTAAAACGGGCAGCTCGCTTAAAGGCGATGCGACTTGCAGTCGGTGAAACTCACAGCCCATAATGTTCAAATCAAAACCTAGATTTTGACCTACCACAAAAGTGGTTTTTGAAAGTGCGACATTGAATAATTCCAATACTTCGGAAAGTGCCAAACCTTGTTCGGTAGCTAATTCTGTGGAGATGCCGTGAATTTTTTCGGCATCGTAAGGGATATTGAAGCCGTCGGGGCGTATTAAATAATCTTGATGCTCGATACAGTTTCCGAGGTCGTCATGCAATTGCCATGCAATCTGGATGCAGCGAGGCCAATTATCAACGTCGTTAATGGGCGCATTCCAACGCTTTGGCAAGCCGGTAGTTTCGGTATCAAAAATTAAATACATAGGTGTGTTATAAGCTATAAACGGAATCCTAAATATAAAACTATTTAGGGGTTTGTGTGGCCCTACCAACTAATAATTATGAACAAATTCATACAGGCTTATTGTGAACATAAAGACGATAAAATATTGTAACATAATTCACTCTTGTTTCATGATTTAAAACATAAATTGAACACAATCAATTATTTATGTTAAAATTTGATGTTTTTTTGGGTGTTTGATATTTATTTTATAGGTTTAACTGATTTTAGTCCCCAAATCTGAATCTTCATAAAAGCCATTTGACCAAAAGTAAGATGAGGGGCCACTGACAATTGCACCTCTTTGTAGAGTCTCTTTATTTTTAAATGGGACTCTCACTAGCGAAGCTGTGGGCAGTTTGCAGGAAAGTACAGGTTTAAAATTAGTGAAAGTTGAATGAAAAATATACTAATAAGACCGCATAAATTCAAAATCCAGAACGTCACTGCGTATAGCGCGGGGATAAACTAAAAAAGGCTGAAAACATCACGGGGAAGTTCTAAAGAAAGTGGCTCATTTTTTTGGTGCTAAAAATAGTTCAAAAGGAAAATATACCACACTAATAAGTTTGACGTTTATTATTTTCTTGTCATTGACAATCCAAGTAAAAAAACAATTAATTGCACTTCTGTTTGAGCATTAATTAAAATAATTGTTGATTTCGATGTGCATTTTGTATCTTTGTGAACTATAACTTGCGAAGCCATGAGAATACTTTATCAGAAATTTGAAACACTTTTACAAAATACAACCACAGATTTTAAACGTTATCTGTACGAGAAAATTTCTTGGGATAGTCGTATGGTCGGAATTATTGGTCCTCGTGGAGTTGGTAAAACGACCATGATTCTTCAATATATCAAAGAAAATTTAGACAATAAAAAAGCATTGTATGTATCTGCAGATGACATGTATTTCAGTGAAAATAAACTTACTGAATTGGCTGATGACTTCTATAAAAATGCAGGTGAGTATTTATTCATCGATGAAATACACAAATACAATGATTGGTCGCGTGAATTAAAAAATATTTATGATTCATATCCTACTTTAAAGGTTGTATTTACAGGCTCGTCGGTTCTTGATATACTAAAAGGTTCAGCAGACTTAAGTCGCCGTGCTTTAATTTACAAATTACAAGGTCTCTCATTTCGGGAATATTTAAACTATTTTCATAATTACGAAATAGGAGTTTATTCGTTAGAACAAATAATCAATAACGAAGTGAAACTTGAAAACATTAAACACCCGCTACCATTATTTAATGACTATCTACTAAATGGATACTATCCTTTTGGAAATGAAAGTGAGTTGAATTTACGTTTAGGACAAATCATTGTACAAACCTTAGAAACAGATATTCCACAATATGCAAACCTTAATGTTGGAACAAGTCGTAAGCTAAAACAATTGCTTTCTATTATTGCTGAAAGTGTACCATTTAAACCTAATTTTTCCAAGATTTCAAAAATCATTAATGTAAGTAGAAATTCTTTAGACGATTATTTCTCTTATATGGAAAAGGCGGGACTTATAGGGCAGTTGAGAAATGACACAAGTGGTATTCGTGGATTGGGAAAAGTTGATAAAGTTTATTTAGATAATACTAATATCATTTTTAATTTGGCTGGAGAAAAATCAAATGCAGGAAATTTACGAGAAACCTTTTTCTTTAATCAAATGCGACTTAAAAATGATGTGATTTCTTCAAAAAAAGCTGATTTTTCCATTGATAATTATACGTTTGAAGTTGGAGGTAAAAACAAACACCAAAAACAAATTGAGAAAGATGGAAAATCATTTGTAGTAAAGGATGATATTGAATTTGGGTACTTAAACGTAATTCCTCTATGGGCATTTGGATTAAATTACTAAAAGAACAAAGCTTATGAGAATGCCAGGAGTTAACACAAGCTACGCTTCATCGCCGCGCTCTACCAAATAGCGGTCGTTGTAGGAGTTAGGTAAATAGCTATTTATTACCTTGAGGTAGTATCGAACAAAACAGTGCATATCAAGTCGCTACAACGTAATTTGATACTATTTTTTGTCTTTTTAATTAATCGCATCAAAGATGCATAAATTCAAAAACCAGAACGTCACTGCGTATAGCACGGCGTTACCACACATACAAACAGACAAGCTATATGGATAACAAACATTTTCAGAAAGAAGATAATTTATTAAACGATTTAATTAGCATTAAAAACGTTTTTAATTTGAATTCCTTTAAAAAACAAAAAATTGATGATTCAATAATTAAGAAATACTATAAATATAGTAGCTTAGCCTTCAGTCTCTTTCATTCAAAAGAAGGGTCTGTTCATATGGCTATAAATTATGATGGAATTTATAATATTGAAGGGTATTATACACAAGCAGTTGAAATTAGTCACTTAGTAAAAAAAAATAATAAAGTTCTAGAACTTGGGTGCGGAAAAGGATTTAACTCGAAAATATTAGCAGAAAAGCACAACTTTTCTAAGTTTTATGGTATTGATATTTCAGAAACACAGCTAAATTATGCGAAGAAAAAAGAGAAACAATTTGATAATTTAAATTTTAATTATGGAAGTTTTCAAGATATTCCATTTAATGATAATTCCTTTGATATAGTTTTTGCAGTGGAAACTCTTTGTCATTCTGAAAATATAGAAATTTTGATGAAAGAAGTTAACAGAATTCTTAAAAAAGGAGGTAAGTTTATTATCTATGATGCTTTTAGAGTTACAGATATTGAAGGTAAGAGTCATTTAATGAAAGAAAGTGTGTCATTATGTGAAAAAGCTCTCGCTGTAAATAAATTTCATAAGATTTCATATTGGATAGAAGTCTCTAAAATAAAAGGTTTTGAAATAAACACCAATGAAGATAAATCATTAGCAATTATGCCAAATCTTAAAAGACTTTATAAAGGTTCTAAAAAATATTTGAAAAATAAATTTTTAGCTAAAATGATTCTTTTATGCCTGCCTTCTTATTTGGTTAGAAATTCTATTTCTGGAATTATAATGCCCTATACAATTATGAAAAAAACACATAGTTATAACAAAATAATAATGACTAAGACGTGTGATAACAACGGTAACCGTTGTACAAGTCCTCTAAAAAAGTGAAAAATCTTCCTTTTCAAGTCGATGTATGAGATGCCTTACTAAAAAATGAGTGTACTGTATTGTTTTTTCGAAGGGCTTACGCTAGACCAAAACACCTTTATAAAGAGGGGTATTTCTAAAAAAAACAAAAGCAAGTGATTTTGCCTCACTTCTTACCAGTTTCTGAGTGAGCGTTCCAAAAACAGGTTCTACGGTGCTTTGACGTTTTCGCTTCATATAACGTCCTTGTTTGCTGTGCACTCGGGCATTGTTTCGCTCATATTCGTGATGCCTTTAACTCAAAACCCAAAACGTCGCGGCGTATAACGCGGCGTTAGCACCAAATAAGTCAAAATCAAATAAAGATGAAAGTAACAGCCGAAAAAAATGAAAAAGTTGCAAAAATGATATTTGCATCTATTTATCCACTTTACCTGAATAGATTGGTAAAAAATGGAAGAACCAAGGATGAACTAAACCAAGTAATCGAATGGTTAACTGGATTTGATGAAGGTAAATTACAAGCACTTATCGACGATAAAGTAACTTTTAGAACATTTTTTCAAAAAGCTAAAATACATCCAAACGCACACTTGATTAAAGGAGTCGTTTGTGGGTATCGAATTGAAGAAATAGAGGATGAATTTGAATTGTATAAACAATGCAGACGTATGGAAAAGCTAATTGATGAATTGGCAAAAGGTAGAAAGATGGAAAAAATTTTAAGGCAATAATCAAAATCGGAATTATGGCCAAAACAAAGACAACTTACACAGGAGAAAACGTCACTGATTTCATAAACTCATACGTTGATAACGAACAGAAAAAAGTGGATAGTTTTCGTTTGATCGAATTGATGCAGGAATGGTCTAATGCTGAACCCAAAATGTGGGGGCCGACAATTATCGGATTCGACAACTACCATTACAAATATGCAAGCGGACACGAAGGCGATGCGCCAGTTCTTGGATTTTCACCGAGAAAAGTAGCGTTCTCGCTCTACGTTTATTCTGATACAAAAAAAAGTGAATTATTATTAGCTGAACTCGGTAAATTCAAAATGGGAAAGGCTTGTGTTTATGTGAAAAGACTTTCTGACATCAATATTTCGGTTTTAAAAGAACTCTGCATAGAATCAATTAAATACATTAACGAGCATCACGAATGTTCTTGCAGAATAAAACAAACCAGTTAACGCCCGTTCATGCACGAAATCGAAGATTCGACGAAGTCTATCCCTTCGTGTGACACCAATTTCTTGCAAAGTTTGACTGCGTCGAATCTTCGATTTCCCGACTTAGCGAAATACCCCCTACAACGTTCCTTCCGTAACAGGCAATTTATAAATCACCCCTTCTGAAAAATTCATAACGCGTTCGCCGTCGGCAGTGTAAGCATTAAAATAAAAAGTACCTGTAACGGTTCCTGTGACTGTATTTAGTTCGTCAATAATGATCGCACCATCACTCACATACACAATGCTTGCATTGCCGTTATTGTTGGTGGAATATGAAAATTCATCTTCAGAATACGTCACTAAAGCCGTGGTATTTTCCCCTAAAGGAAACGTTCCTAAAGCCACAGTAGGGATTTGAAGCGTCATGGTTCCATACCCATCCGATCCCGTGAATGTAAGTGTACCATCGGCAGCTACCACCACTGTAGATGCGGAAGACCGCCATGTGAAATCACCGTTTTTTAAACCTTGCAAAGCAGGTAAACTCGATTGGATATTATCTTGACACCCAAAAAGGGTCAATACTATAAGTAGGGACATGAGGAGTTTTTTCATAACTAAAGTTCTTTTTTAAAAAGGGACAGAATTCATCAATAATCGGTCACTTTGATATCTGGATTCAAAAGTATAAAAAAAATAAACAAAAGATTGTAGAAAGTAAAAATATAGTATATTTGCGCTCTCATTAATAACCGAGGTCGAGAACCTCACAAATTAATTATTATGCCAGTAAAAATTAGATTACAAAGACACGGTAAAAAAGGAAAACCTTTTTACTGGATCGTAGCAGCCGATGCTCGTTCAAAAAGAGATGGTAAATACCTTGAGAAATTAGGAACTTACAATCCAAACTTCAACCCTGCACAAATTGAACTTGATATTGACGGGACTGTAAAATGGCTTCAAAATGGAGCACAACCTACAGATACTGCAAAGTCAATTTTATCTTACAGAGGTGCAATGTTGAAAAATCACCTTGTTGGTGGTGTTCGTAAAGGCGCTTTAACTGAAGAGCAAGCAGAAGCTAAGTTTCAAGCTTGGGTAGATGATAAAACATCTAAAGTAGATGCTAAGAAAAGTGATTTAGAAAAAGCTAAAGACGCTGAAGTTACTAGAATATTTGAAGCTGAAAAAGCAACCAATGAAGCACGTATTGCTGCTGCTGCACCTGTTGTAGAAGAAGTAATTGAAGAAGCGGCTCCTATTGTTGAAGAAGCTGCACCTGAAGTTGTTGCCGAGGAAGCTCCAGCTGTTGAGGCTGCTGCTGAAGAAGCTCCAGCTGTTGAAGTGGCTCCTGCAACTGAAGAAGCGACTCCAGAAGCACCAGCTACTGAAGAAAAATAAAAAAATAAAATTTTTTTATACCTTTAAAACCTGGCAATTTTTGTCAGGTTTTTTTTATGCATTAAATCATGACAAAAGAAGACTGTTTTTATTTAGGGAAAATCGTGAAAAAGTATAGTTTCAAAGGAGAACTCCTCGCAAAACTAGACACCGATCAACCCGACATTTACGAAAACTTAGATGCTATTTTCATCGAAGTGAATGGAACTTTGATTCCTTTTTTTATTGAAAAATCGCAACTGCATAAATCGGATTTACTCCGACTTAAGTTTGACGACGTTACTAACGAAGCCGACGCAGATGCCTTAATGAAATGCGATCTCTACTTGCCTTTAGATTTGCTACCAAAACTGGACGGCACGAAGTTTTATTTTCATGAAATTATTGGCTATCAATTGAACGATGAGAGTTTTGGGCCTGTAGGCACCGTCAAAGGTGTGAATGATTCTACCTCTCAAGCCTTGTTTGAAGTGGACCGAGAAGGGATTGAAATCTTGATTCCTATGAATGACGATTTTATTAAAAACCTAGATCGCGAAGCCAAAACAATTACGGTCAACACCCCTCCGGGTTTGATTGAATTATACTTAGAATAATGTCGAAGCCCTTTCGATTCAAACAGTTCAGCGTTTCACAAGAATACTGTGCGATGAAAATTGGGACGGATTCCGTCTTATTAGGTGCTTGGGCACGTTTGGACTCACAACCCAATTCCATCTTAGATATTGGTGCTGGTACAGGCGTTTTAGCATTGATGCTGGCACAACGAAGCGGAGCCGAACTTATCGACGCAATCGAAATTGACGATGCCGCCTACGAGCAATGTGTTGGAAATTTTGAAGCCTCCGATTGGGGCGATCGTTTGTTTTGTTACCATGCATCACTGGATGAATTTACAGAAGAAATCGAAGATCAATATGACTTGATTATTTCAAACCCACCTTTCTATACAGACACCTTTAAAACAGAAAATGAGGAACGCAACAAGGCACGTTTTGAAGATGCCATGCCTTTCACTGAACTTCTAAAATCGGTTTCTAAATTACTATCCCCTACGGGACAGTTCAATCTGGTGATTCCGTTTAGTGAAGAAAATTCGTTTATTGAGTTGGCAGCAAAAGAAGGTTTATACCCCTCTCATATCTTACAAGTCAGAGGACAAGAATCAAGCCCTGTAAAGCGCAGTTTGATTTGTTTTACGTTTGAAAAACAAACCATCAAAACACAGGAACTCATTATTGAGATCGCCCGTCATCAGTACACAAAAGAATATACCAATCTGACCAAAGATTTTTATTTAAAATTGTAGAATTTTCAAGTGGAATAAGTATTTTTGTATATATATTATCTAATTCTCATTTTTGAATATCTAAAATTGAATTAAAAACAAAAAGTACCGATGAAAGCAGATTTATTTGAAGCACCTGACTATTACAATATAGATGATTTATTATCTGAAGAGCACAAACTCGTAAGAAGTGCAGCTCGTGACTGGGTCAAAAGAGATGTCTCTCCTATTATAGAAGAGTATGCGCAACGCGCAGAATTTCCAACTCAGATTATTGGAGGTTTAGCAGAAATTGGTGCCTTTGGACCTTACATCCCCACAGAATATGGTGGTGCAGGCTTGGATCAAATTTCTTATGGATTGATCATGCAAGAAATCGAACGTGGTGATTCTGGTGTACGAAGTACCGCATCCGTGCAATCGTCCTTAGTCATGTATCCTATCTGGAAATATGGAAATGAAGAACAGCGTCAAAAATATTTGCCAAAACTTGCAAGTGGCGAGTGGATTGGTTGTTTTGGATTGACGGAACCCGATCACGGAAGTAACCCTGGCGGAATGACCACTAATTTTAAAGATATGGGCGACCATTATCTTTTAAATGGTGCGAAGATGTGGATTTCAAACTCTCCAATTGCGAACGTCGCAGTTGTCTGGGCAAAAAATGAAGAAGGCCGTATTCACGGACTGATTGTAGAACGGGATATGGAAGGGTTTACAACTCCTGAAACGCACAACAAATGGTCGTTACGTGCAAGCTCAACAGGCGAGCTTATTTTTGATAATGTTAAAATTCCAAAAGAAAACTTATTACCTAATAAATCTGGACTCGGCGCACCACTCGGTTGTTTGGATTCAGCGCGTTACGGAATCGCTTGGGGTGCCATTGGTGCCGCAATGGACTGTTACGATACCGCTTTAAGATATAGCAAAGAACGCATTCAATTTGGCAAACCAATTGGTCAATTTCAGTTGCAACAAAAGAAACTTTCGGAGATGATTACCGAAATTACCAAAGCACAATTATTAACATGGCGTTTGGGCGTATTGAGAAATGAAGACCGTGCAACGACCGCACAAATCTCAATGGCAAAACGAAACAATGTGGACATGGCTATAAAAATTGCACGCGAAGCCCGACAAATGTTAGGCGGCATGGGCATTAGCGGCGAATACAGTATTATGCGTCATTCTATGAACCTAGAAAGTGTGATCACTTATGAAGGGACACATGATATCCATTTATTAATCACAGGATTTGACATCACAGGTTTGAATGCCTTTAAATAAATTTATTTTTATAAATATGCGTCTAAAAACAATTGTACTCACACTGATAGTAGGACTTGCGTTTTTGGGATGTAATTCATGTACGGACTCCCCCACCCCTGCTGAGAGTTCTGACCCAGAAATTCAAACTCCAGCGGATCCCCAAAACTTCAAACTCATTGCGCTTGGCGACAGTTATACCATTGGGCAAAGTGTTTGTGAAAGCTGTCGGTTTCCAGCACAGTTAAAAGACAGTTTACAAGAACGCTTTACAGTACTTGATACTTTTAATCTTGAAATCATAGCACAAACAGGTTGGACTACCAGCAACCTGAAAAACGCCATTTCTACAGCTGAACCTCCAACTGATTTTGATTTGGCCACGCTTTTGATAGGCGTTAATAATCAATATCAAAACAAACCGTTTGAACTTTACGAAACTGAATTTGTAGAACTTGTGACTACCGCCATTTCACTCATTGGAGGCGATGCTTCAAAACTAATAGTAGTCTCGATTCCAGATTATGCATACACGCCATTCGGTCAAGGCAGCAACGCCCTAAACATTAGCACTCAACTCGAATTGTACAACTCATTTGCACAAACCTATTGTACGGACAACAACTTAAAATACGTGTACATCACTGATATTACGCAGGAAGGATTGAACAATCCAGCACTGGTTGCTTCAGATAACCTACATCCCTCAGCACTTGCTTATACCAAATTCGTAGAGCGGATTTTGCCCTTAGCATTGGATATTTTAGAATAAATTTTGTTTGAAAAACGAGAGTTAATCTTCGGGAGCTAACTCAATTTCAAGACCTTCCATTTCTGGGGTGATTTGAATCTGGCATCCCAAACGGCTGTTCGGTTTAACATTAAAAGCTTCACTTAGCATGGCTTCTTCTTCATCTTGCATTTCACGAAGGGAATGCTCCGTTAAAACATAGCATTGGCAAGAGGCGCACATCGCCATCCCTCCACAAATTCCGATAGTGCCTTCAGGCGCTAATTCATACAACCGAACCACTTCCATCAAGTTTAAAGCCATATCAACTGGGGCGGCGATTTCATGTAATTGTCCATCACGATCTGTGATTTTTATTTGTACATCTTGATCCATTAATTTATTGATTTTACAACGGCTTTTGGGGCTTCTTTACGAGTCCCATCAAAACCATCAATTCCACTTACAGTGGTGTATTTTAAAACATAGCGCTTCCCAGGGTTTATAATCTGATAAGCTGCCTGACACATGAGGGTGGCCTCGTGGAAACCACAGAGGATAAGTTTTAGTTTTCCGGGGTAGGTATTGACATCTCCTATAGCAAAAACACCCGGTATATTTGTTTGATAATCAAGGGCATTATTCACCTTGATTGCATTTTTTTCAATTTCTAAACCCCAATCGCCAATAGGTCCCAATTTTGGAGACAGTCCAAATAAGGGGATAAAGCTATCCGTTTCTATTCGGATAGGCGCTTCTCCAGACTTGGTTACTTCGATTGCTTCCAGCTGGGTGTCTCCATATAAAGCAGTCACTTCCGCAGGCGTAATCATATTGATCTTAGCTGAATTTTTTAATTCTTGAACTTTATCAACTGAATCTAAAGCCCCTCGGAATTCATTCCGTCGGTGAATTAAAGTGACTTCACTTGCAACCTCACTTAAAAAAATACTCCAATCCAAAGCAGAGTCACCCCCACCCGAAATGACTACTTTTTTATTTCGATAGACTTCAGGGTCTTTGATCATATAAGCGACGCCTTTATCTTCGTAAAACTCTATGTTTTCAAGCTTTGGTTTGCGGGGTTCAAAACTACCAAGCCCCCCTGCAATCGCTACTACGGGCGCCTTGTGTTGCGTTCCTTTGTTGGTGGTGACAACAAAGGAACCATCGGCTTGCTTTTCGATGGTCTCAGCGCGTTCGCCCAACGTAAAACCGGGCTCAAATTGTTTGCATTGCTCCAATAATTTATCGGTGAGATCGCCCGCCAAAATTTCGGGATATGCTGGAATGTCGTATATCGGTTTTTTGGGATAAATTTCAGAACACTGTCCGCCAGCTTGTGGCAAGGCATCAATTAAATGACACTTCATTTTTAGAAGTCCTGCTTCAAACACTGTAAACAACCCTGTAGGCCCTGCACCTATAATTAAAATATCCGTTTCAATCATTTTTTAATCTTCAATATTTATGACCGACTGAATTTGTGGTGCATATTTTTTTATGGTCATTTCAACGCCAGACTTGAGGGTCATTTGATTGACACTGCAAGAAGAACAAGCACCGACTAACTGCACTTTGACCACTTCATCATTTTCGATGGCAATGAGATTGATATTACCGCCATCATTTTCAAGATATGGACGGATTTCATCTAAAGCTTTTTGAACATTTAGTCTAATTTCTTCTGAACTCATAGCCTTTATTTTTTGACCGCAGAACAGCCTGCCATCGTGGTTATTTTAATTGCATCTGTAGGAGGCAATGCTGTATTTCTACGCACTACTTCTTGCGCTACATTTTGAGTGATTGTATTGAAAGCTGCTTCAATAGGAGTGTGCTCTTGCATGGCGGCTGGTCGGCCTAAATCTCCTGCTTCTCTGACACTCTGTACCAAAGGAATTTCTCCTAAAAATGGAATCTTTAAATCTTCGGCCAAATGCTTCGCACCTTCTTTTCCGAATAAAAAATATTTGTTATCCGGCAATTCTTCTGGAGTGAAATAGGCCATATTTTCAATGATTCCTAAAACGGGCACATTGATACTTTCTTGTTGAAACATGGCAACGCCTTTTTTGGCATCGGCAAGTGCCACGGTTTGTGGAGTACTTACCACGACCGCGCCTGTGATTGGTAGGGATTGCATAATACTCAAATGAATGTCTCCTGTTCCCGGAGGTAAATCAATAAGAAGAAAATCCAATTCTCCCCAAGCTGCATCAAAAATCATTTGATTCAATGCTTTTGAAGCCATCGGCCCTCTCCAAACAACCGCTTGATCGGACTTTGTGAAAAATCCTATGGATAAAATTTTAACACCGTAACTTTCAACAGGTTTCATTTTTGATTTTCCATCAACATTGACCGCAAGAGGTTTTTCGTTTTGGACATCAAACATAATAGGAATGGATGGCCCATAAATATCGGCATCTAAAATCCCTACTTTGAATCCCATTTTGGAAAGTGTCACTGCAAGGTTCGAAGTCACGGTCGATTTACCAACGCCTCCTTTTCCAGAAGCAACGGCGACTATATTCTGAATTCCAGGAATGGTCTTCCCTTTGATTTCATTTTTAGGTTGAGTTACTGCTTCCACTTTTACATTCACTTGAATTTTTGCTTTGGCATATACCAACTCATGAATGGTTTTGAGGATGTCAACTTCCGTTCGTTTTTTGGCTTGTAGGCTTGGATTGGAAATGGTGATGTCCACAATGACCTCATCTGCAAAAACCATTATATTTTTGACAGCTTTGCTTTCGATCATATTTTGACCTTCGCCTGGAACTGTGATCGTTTTGAGCGCTTGCTCAATATCTTGTTTGTTAAATTTCAAAGTTTCTAATTTAGATGGATTCTAAAGTACAAATATACAGTGAAATGTTTTAAAACAGAAGTGGATTTTAGGAAATGATACACTATAAAACTAGAGTTCTTTTGCAGGATCCCAAAACACAGCTTCAAATTCTTGAATTTGGTTGTCTATAATCTGTAAGCCTTCGTTTTCTAATAATTGCTGCATCAGGTTGGTGCCTTCAAAATGGTGTTTTCCAGTCAATAGACCTATTCGGTTCACCACTCGATGTGCGGGGACATCTTTCCCGTGAGAAGCCGTCATGGCATAACCAACCATGCGTGCACTTCGCGCAGCCCCAAGGTAAGTGGCAATGGCACCATAACTAGTGACTCGACCATAAGGAATTTGGCGCGCTACCTCGTAACATTTATCAAAAAAATGAGGTTCTGTGTGCATATAAACTAGGGGGTCTTTAGGATGTTTATCAAGGTCGTAATCGAGACGATTGCGGTAATAATTCCAATGCTATAATTCATCCGCTTGGGCGATGTGATTTTTGAACTTTTAATTTTATCAAAAAATAATATGTAAATATAAAGGGCTATAAAAGTTCCTGAAGTTGCGCCTGCAATATAGGATCCTATAGAGAGATTGTCCAATGAAAGTAATTGGTATGACAACAATGTTGTGACGATATACGCTTGATAGGGAATCGGAAATACATTAAGGGCAGACATCAATATACCTTGAAAAAAGCGACTTTTTTTGCTTTTAAAAGTGTCAACTTCTTGGGGGGTTGCATTGCTTTTGGCTAGGAGAAAAAAGTAGATTGAAATTAAAATAAAAAGAACCAATGCAACTCGTTTTAGAACATCAATCACATCGGGGTGTTGGTTCAAGTATTTGGCAAATATCAATGCTAAATAGGTTTGAACGCCTACAATGACACAAACACCAATCGAGAACACAAAGCCTCGGACGTGCCCTTCTTTTAGGCTGATTTTGGCCGCCGACATATTGAGCATTCCGGGAGGAATGACTCCGACAAAAGCGAACGAAAGACCCAAAAGAAATACAATAGATATATCCAAAATTTAATTGATTTTAAATCTAATATACGTAATTGCTTTTTGAGTGGCTAAATACTGGTTTTCATAAAAGGTTTGAATGGCAGTCACTTCTTCGGGGCTGCCTTCTTGGCGGTACACATCGTGGTTGGCATATTGCACCTCATGTCCTTGTCCATGCAAAAGCCCTAAGGTATAGCCGTGCATGAATTCGCTGTCTGTTTTTAGATGCACGATCCCATCATCGTTTAGGATATTTTTGTAACGTTTCAAAAACGCATCGTTGGTCATTCTGTGTTTGGTACGCTTGTATTTTATTTGTGGGTCTGGAAATGTAATCCAGATTTCATCGACCTCATTTGTCGCGAACAGTTGTTGAACCAATTCTATTTGCGCACGAATAAAGGCTACATTGGGCAAGTCGTTTTCAATGGCAGTTTTGGCACCTCTCCAAAAACGGGCGCCTTTGATATCAATTCCAATGAAATTTTTATTTGGATACCGCTCGGCAAGACCGACGGTATATTCGCCTTTTCCACATCCGAGTTCTAAGACCAACGGATTGTTATTTTTGAAAAACTGTTGATTCCATTGTCCCTTAAGCGGATACACGGCATCGACTAAGTCTTCGCGTTTGGGTTGAAATACATTGTGAAATGTATCGTTTTCATTGAATCGTTTGAGTTTATTTTTACTGCCCACTAGTGTTCATTTTTGGCAAAAATACGGAAAGATATCTGGATTACTCGTTTTGTTTTTGAAGCGTAAAGGAGAATTCACTTCCAATGCCAAATTTACTCTCTACATAGATCTTTTCTTCATGGGCTTCGATGATGTGTTTGACGATGGACAAGCCAAGACCAGAACCGCCTTCTTCTCGAGAACCACTTTTATCGACGCGATAAAAACGTTCAAACAAACGCGTCAAATGACTGCTTTCGACGCCTTCGCCATTATCGGTCACTCGAACAATGAGTTTGTCCGAATTTAAATTCTCGACACTAATTTCGGTGGTGCCATTTTGATGACCATATTTAATAGAGTTGACCACCAAATTGGTCAGTACTTGTTGGATGCGTTGACGATCGGCAGTAACCATAATAGGGTCTGGATAGTCTTTGTCTAATAATAAGGAAATGTTTTTTTTCTCTGCTTTAATTTCAAGCAAATCAAATACATTGGTAATGCATTCTATAATGTTAAACGTTTCAAGGGTAAGATTTGCATCGCCCACTTCGAGTTTGGTAATCATGTCTAAATCCTTCACAATATAGATCAATCGGTCGACACCCTTATCGGCTCGTTTGAGATATTTATCTCTAATTTGTGGATCGTCGGCAGCGCCATCAATGAGTGTTGAGATGTAGCCCTGTACTGTAAAAAGCGGTGTTTTCAGTTCGTGAGATACATTGCCTATAAATTCTTTTCGATATTCTTCACGAATTTTTAAAGCCTCTAATTCTAATTTTTTGTTTTTGGCATAGGTGTCAATTTCTTTAGACAAGCTTTCCATATCGGTAGTGATTGGACTGGTATTAAAAGAAGCTGCATCTAAAAGTGTTAGATCTCTATAGATGTTTTTGATACTATTAAAGACATAAGTTTCAAGTCGTAAATGAAGGATTAAATAGGTTAACATAAACGAACAAATAAACCAGAATAAAAGAAACGACGCTTCTACGTGGGAAAAGCTAAACAAAAAAACACCCAATAAGAGCGTTTGTGTAACCGTTATGAACAACGCTGTTAGTATAGAAAATTTATGAGAGTTTTTAATTTTAGTGTCCATCAAGATTGAAACTTATACCCTACTCCTTTGATTGTTTTAAAAGAATCATCTCCAATTTTTTCGCGCAGTTTTCGGATGTGTACATCAATGGTTCGCCCACCAACAACGACTTCATTTCCCCATACTTTATCGAGAATTTCGTCTCTTTTAAATACTTTCCCAGGTTTGGATGCGAGCAAAGATAACAATTCAAATTCTTTTCGTGGCAACACAATTTCGACGCCTTTAGAAATGATTTTATAAGCTTCTCTGTCGATGGTTAAATCACCTATGTTCATCACTTCTGAATTTACTTCGGGCGCAGCATCGTTCAGACGTCTGAGTAACGATTTGATTTTACTGACCAACACTTTTGGTTTGATGGGTTTTGTAATGTAATCATCGGCTCCTGCTTCAAATCCAGCGACTTGGGAATAATCTTCGCCACGCGCGGTTAAAAAAGTGATAATGGTATTTTTTAGTTCGGGAAGGGTTCGGATTTTTTCACAGGCTTCGATGCCATCCATTTCGGGCATCATCACATCCATAATAATCAGATGCGGTTGGTGTTTTTTAGCTTTTTTCACGGCTTCGATACCATTAAAAGCTGTTGAAATGTGATAACCTTCCGCTGATAGATTATAACTTAAAATCTCTAAGATATCTGGCTCATCATCAACCAACAGGATTTTTATAGACGCGTTACTCATTTATTTAAAGTATCATATTTTTTATAAAGATAGGAAAATTACGTGCCGTAACGAAACATATAAATTTAATAACACTTTAGTAACAACATGATAATGTTAATATAACGAACCGAGAATCTCATAAATTGTTGATAATAAATTGTTAAGTAATTAGGAAACTATTTAATATTTGTTTAATCTTTTCTATATTTGAGTCAACAAAATTTAACCAAAAACTTTTTAATTATGAAAAAAATTTACATTTTATTATTAGCGCTTACAATTTCGACCCTGTCTTTTGGGCAAGAAATAATGCTCAACGGCGATTTTGAATCTTGGGACGATGCAAACACTCCAACAAGTTTTACGAAAATAGAGAACACAGAACAAGAAACAGTAGAATTCCACGGAGGTGCTAACTCTGCAAAACATACTGGAGGAACAAAAGATCTTGGACAAACAATTACCGGTATAATTCCTGGTGCTTCTTACACGATCTCACTTTGGTACAAAGTTGCTTCTGGAGATGAGACTACCGCTAGAATTTGGAGTTACTGGAAAGCTGCTGGAGAAAGTATAAATGACAATGCTAGTGAATTACGAGGCCCAAATAATGCTTATTTTAGTAATAATGCTGGTGCATGGACACAGTACACAACCACTGTAACTGCTCCTGCGGCAGCGGACGGTTTCTATTTTGAAGTCAGAACTTACTCTGGTGGTGTCGTTTATTGGGATGATTTCTCAGTATTTAAAGAATCGGTAGCCAATCCTGCTTTATCCATTGTATCTCCAGGATCTGGAGATTATGCTGAAGGTGAAGATGTGGACGTTACTTTAAGTATTCAAAATTTTAATGTCGCTAATGGCACTGGTGATGGACATATTAATTACTCCGTTGATGGCGGTGCTAGTGTGACTCAATATGACACAACCCCTATTGCTTTAACTGGATTGTCTTATGGATCTCACAGTATATCTGTAGAACTTGTGGATAATAGTGATGCTTCACTTTCAACGCCTGTAACTGCAACTTCAACGTTTACTACTTACCAAAGTCAACTACTTCCATTTGTAGAAAGTTTCACATATACAGCAGGAGAAAATTTAGGAGATCAACAAGTTTGGACCAACTACTTTTCTGGTGATGAGGTATTAACAGAAAATGGCAGCCTTTCTTACTTAGGAACTGCAGGGCTTGCAGGTTCAATTTCATTTGATGGTACAGGAAAAGATCCTGTTGTACATTACACTCCTACGAGTACAGGTTCAATATATGCTAGTTTTTTACTTAAAGTGACTGCTTTTGATGCCGCTGCAGTTGATGGGTATTTTGGTGTTTTAAGAACGGATAGCGGAAGTTATATTTCTAGACTTTGGATTTCTCCAACAAGCGCAACTAGCTATAGAATTGGAATCAGTGCTGGTGGTGCTTTAACTCAAGTAGATGCACCTACAACTGATTACGCATTGAACGAAACGATCTTAGTCGTATTTAGTTATGACCTTGATAACAACACTACAAGTGCATGGATAAACAAAGGGGACGAAGTAGAGCCAACTGCTGATATTACTGAAGTTTCAACTTCTACTAACAACACGCTAAGTCAGTTTATGGTTCGTCAGGATTCAGCAACTGAAACACCTTCAATCGTTATGGATGAGTTAAGATTAGGAACTTCATGGGATGATGTTTATAACGTATTATCAACAGAGACTCCTAAGGCTCTAAACGCATTCAACTTGTATCCTAACCCAGCCAAGAGTGGTTTTGTAAACATCTCTTCAACTGGATCGGAAACTGTACAAGCGAATGTATTTGACATTCTTGGAAAACAAGTTCTTAATGCTTCTGTAGCAAATGGACGCTTAAATGTATCAACTCTTAACACAGGAGTTTACATTGTGAAGCTGACACAAGGGGCTGCAACAACTACTAAAAAATTGATTATTCAGTAATCTAAATTTTTTAAATACTTTTAAAGAGCGTTGCCAGTTGGCAACGCTCTTTTTGTTTTAGGTATTTTTTGTTTTAATTATTTATAAATACTTTAAACACTATGTCGAGGTATCTAAACTCAATGGCGCTAAAACCCCATAAGTCACTGATAATAAATTGTTAACGAATTATTAAAAAATTTGAGAATTTGGGATCATTTTTTAATTTCGGGAAATCCTTTTTAAAATCTATCCGCATGAACCAGTTCTACACCCTGATCTTATCACTTATAATGACGACCCTGTCTTTTGGACAAGTGATCAACGAGGTAGATGCTGACACTCCTGGGACGGATACTGCTGAGTTTATTGAAATTAAACACACTCCTAACACAGCCCTTGACGGTCTTGTGGTGGTTTTATACAACGGAAGTAACGACTCCAGTTATGCCGCTTATGATTTGGATGGGAAATCTACGGGTGCTAACGGCTTATTTATTCTAGCAAACACTGCTCTTGCTACAGCTTCTGATATTGATTTAGGGACTTCAAATAAGATTCAAAACGGTGCCGATGCCGTCGCCATATATACAGGGAATGCCAGTGATTTCCCAAATGGAACCGCAGTAACTAATGCAAACTTATTGAGTGGTGTTGTATATGATACCGCTGACGCAGATGACACTGGTTTATTGGCTGTTATTGGAGGTGTTCAATACAACGAAAAAGAAAATGCTTCAAGCGTTACCCAATCTGTTCAAAGAAAACCGGATGGCACTTATGAAGTCAAGAATATCACATTCAGACAAGATAATAATGCTACTACTTGTGACTTAAATTTAACAAGCATCAATACCACTTGCGACGCTGTCACTTCAGGGACTGACTCCTATACCGCTAAGGTCGCTTTTATCGGAGGCGGAACGTCTTCCTATACGGTCATGTCGAGTGCTGGGTCTGTCGATTTGACAAGTGGGAACCCAACATCGGATGCAACTGGAACAATTACAATCACAGGCATCAGTGAAGGGGTGGACATTGTGTTAAGCGTTCAAGACGGAGCTATCTGTAATTTGAGTTCTAGTATCTCTTCACCCGTTTGTGTGCCCGCACTCCCCTTACCTATTTCAGAAAACTTTACGTATATTGATGGAAGCCTTGTTGGAAACAGTAGCTGGAAAACGAGCGGAGGTACCGCTAGAGACCTTTTGGTGAACTCTGGAAAAGCAGTCGTACAACACGGGACACCAAGTGAAGATGTTGTACTGCCAATTATAGCTGTTTCGGGTACAATTTATTTTGGATTTGATTTTTCTGTCATTTTTCAAATGGCACCAATATCGGGAGCAGACAATGAGTATTTTGCACTATTGAAAGGCTCTAGCTTCAGAGCTAAAGTGGATATTGTTCCTCCATCCAGCACAGGTGATTTCTCTGTTGGAATTGCAACAGTTGCCAATACAGCAAATTCCGTTTGGGCGACCGATCTTAGTTTTGATACAGACTATAGGATCATTGTAAAATATGACCAAGATCTTAATATTGCAACGCTATGGATTGATGCCGCTTCTGAAGGAGACACGTCTATACTGGGGGAAGATGCTGCAGATCCAGGTACATCAATAAGTTCCTTTGGACTTAGACAATCTGATTCCAGTACAAATGAGGGTGTTTTGATTGATAACTTAAAAATCTCTGAGACTTTTGCAGGAGTAACATTGGCATCAACTAAATTCGAGACAAATGAATTCAACCTATACCCAAACCCCACAAAAGGGAGTTCTGTAAACATAACTTCAAATAACCCTGGAGCCATTCAAGCAACAGTGTTTAATGTCCTTGGAAAGCGAGTCCTTAATGCTTTGGTCGTGAATGATCGCTTGAATGTATCAACGCTTAACAAAGGGATGTACGTTATAAAGCTAACTCAAAATGAAACAAGCAGTACCAAAAAATTGATTATTCAATAATTCATTTTTAAAATAATTTAAAAGAGCGTTGCCCGATGGTAACGCTCTTTAATTTTTAGCTATTTTTGTTTTGGAATATTAATGTACATGAACATCAACAATTCAATTTTCAACATCCAATCCGAAGCCGATTTTAAAGCCATCGCTTTAGACGTGTTCAAATTTCAATTTGAACATAATTCGGTCTATCGCTCGTTTTGTGATTTACTTTATATACACCCAAGTGAAGTCAACTCTGTAGAACAGATTCCCTTTTTACCGATTGAATTTTTCAAAACCCATACCATTGTATCCACTAACAAAGCAGCGGAAGCCACGTTTACAAGCAGTGGCACCACAGGGAGTGTGTTGAGCAAACACCATGTGAGTGATTTGGAGGTTTACAAACAAAGTTTTAGAAGTGGGTTCAAATCGTTTTATGGAAACATTGAAAACTACACTGTATTAGCACTGTTACCTTCTTATTTGGAGCGCGAAGGCTCGTCTTTGGTCTATATGGCTAATGACATGATTGAACAGTCCAAACAGCCTGAAAGTGGATTTTATCTGCACGATTTAGAAGCCCTGAAAAATACCTTAATTGCCCTAGAAGCTAAAGGTCAAAAAACCTTGCTCATGGGGGTTTCTTATGCGTTATTAGATTTGATTGAAGCGCATTCATTCAAATTAAAACACACCATCATCATGGAAACGGGTGGTATGAAAGGCCAACGAAAAGAACTTGTGAAATCGGAATTACATGAAATTTTGAAACAAGGATTTGGCGTGGACAGCATTCATAGCGAATACGGAATGACGGAGTTGTTGTCGCAAGCCTACTCTAAAGGAAATGGTGTTTTTGACACACCACCATGGATGAAAATTCTGACAAGAGATCCAGAAGATGCACTGACCATTCAACCAATTGGAAAATCAGGTGGGGTGAATATTGTTGACTTGGCTAACATCAATTCCTGTGCGTTTATTGCCACTCAAGATTTAGGTAAAATGAAGCCCGATGGCAGTTTTGAAATTTTAGGTCGCTTTGATCAGTCCGACATTAGAGGCTGTAATTTGATGGTGCTTTAAACCACTCGAATGATAAAGGTGCTGCGTTTCCCACGATTGATAATCACATAGGTATCGTTAATCAAATCAGAACTTGAAATCTTATAGTCCTCTCCTACTTTTTCTTTATTCACCGAAATTGAATTTTCTTTTAATGCCCGACGCGCTTCGCCATTGGAGGCTAAAAAATTTGTTTCTGCGGAGAGTGCAGCGATCATATCTAAACCAGATTCTAAAAGTGTTTTTGAAACATCCGCCGTTGGAACGCCTTCAAAGACATCTAAAAAAGTGGCTTCATCCAAAGTTTGAATGTCTGCTTTAAACGATTTACTGTATAAAATAGTAGAGGCTTTTTCAGCATTTTCAAAATCAGCTTGACTGTGCACCATCGTAGTGATTTCTTGTGCCAAACGTTTTTGGAGTTGTCTTAAATGGGGTTGTTCTTTATGTGCTTCAATGAGCGATTTAATCTCTTCTTCTTCTAAAAACGTAAATATTTTAATGTATTTTTCGGCATCATCATCACTGGAATTTAACCAATATTGATAAAATTTATAAGGCGAAGTTCGTTTGGCATCTAACCATACATTTCCACCTTCACTTTTTCCAAATTTTGAACCGTCTGATTTTGTGATCAAAGGACAGGTAATTGCAAATCCTTTTCCATTTCCTACACGTCTGATGAGTTCCGTACCTGTGGTAATATTTCCCCATTGGTCGCTACCGCCCATCTGAATGGTACAGTCGTGTGCCTTAAATAAATGAAGGAAATCATAGCCTTGTACCAATTGATAGGTGAACTCTGTAAAACTCATCCCATCGGAACTTTCTGCTGAAATTCTGTTTTTCACAGAATCTTTCGCCATCATGTAGTTGACTGTAATATGCTTTCCTACATCTCTAATAAAAGCTAAAAATGAAAAGTCTTTCATCCAGTCGTAATTATTGACAAGGACGGCGGCATTTTTTTCACCGCTATCAAAATCTAAAAAATGAGCAAGTTGACTTTTTATGGCTTCTTGGTTGTGACGCAGTGTTTTTTCGTCTAGAAAATTTCGTTCCGTCGATTTCCCTGAAGGATCTCCAATCATTCCAGTAGCTCCTCCAACCAAGGCAAATGGCTTGTGTCCACATTGTTGGTAGTGCGCCAACAGCATGATTGGTACAAGGTTTCCTATGTGTAGAGAGTCCGCAGTGGGGTCAAAACCGACATAAGCACTTCTCATTTGTTCTAACAAATGTTCTTCTGCTCCGGGCATAACATCATGGATCATTCCTCTCCAACCTAAGACTTCAATAAAATTACTGGCCATTCTAATAAATTTAATTAAGACAAAGATAACAGATTCATTAGCGACGAGAAAAGAAAAAATAGTAATTTAGTGGTATGATATTAGTCACGGGAGGTACAGGATTGGTCGGAAGTCATTTGTTGTTTGAACTTACAAAGTCTCAACAAAAGATTTGCGCCCTCTATCGTAGCCAAAAAACTATTGAAAAGGTGAAGCACATCTTCTCTTATTACACAGATTCTGTTGATGCTCAGTTTGATAGAATTGAGTGGGTCCAGTCTGATTTAAATGACCTTCCAAAACTTGCTGAAGCTTTTAAAGGCGTAACGCATGTGTACCATTGTGCCGCCTTAATTTCATTTGACCCAAACGATTATTATAAATTACGAGAAACAAATATTTCAGGAACCGCAAACATTGTAAATCTGAGTGTTATTAACGGCATTCAGAAATTGTGCTATGTGAGTTCTGTCGCCACGATGGGGTATGATCCTGTGAAAATAACGGAAGAAACGACATGGAATCCAGAAGACCATCAAAGTGTGTATGCGATTACAAAGTATGAAGCTGAAATGGAAGTTTGGCGTGGTATTCAAGAAGGTGTTCCAAGTGTGATTGTGAACCCTGGCGTGATTTTAGGCCCTGGGTTTTTTCGTTCTGGAAGTGGTGGTTTGTTTAAGCGTGTTTACAAGGGACTTCGCTATGTCACAGAAGGCGTTTCTGGCTATGTGGGTGTCACTGATGTTATAAAAGGAATGGTTTCTTTAATGAATAGCGACCGCAAAAATGAACGTTATATTATGGTTGCAGAGAACCTTTCTTTTTTAGATTTCACAACATTAATTTCAAACGCTTTCAAACTAGCGCCTCCCAAAAAGATAGCGCGTAAATGGATGCTCTCTTTCGCATGGCGACTGGATTGGTTGAAACATAAATTAAGAGGTAAAAAAAGACTCCTTACTAAAAATCTGAGTAAAACTTTAAGGAGTAAAAGCTATTACAGTTCAAATAAATTTTTAGAGTCTGAAACCGAGTTTAAATTTAATCCTATTTCTTCGGTCGTTTCTGAAGTGTGTCAAATTTTTTCGAAGGACGTTTCAGTTTAGATTCAAATTTCATTTGACGCTCACTATTCAAGGGGTCAATTTTAGTTTTCTTACGCTCTCTAATGGAATCCTTAATACGTTTTTTCTCTTCAAGCAGCGCTTCGTATTCCGTTTTTTGAGTTGTTAGTTTCAACTCTAACTTCTCATATATAGATTTATAAGTATCACTTTTAAAGGTGTAATAAGCGTTGCTTTCTGCAAACTGAAGACTGTCAATATTATGTTTTTCATAAACATAGGCTTGAGGGTTATTGATGTTCTTTTGTAGTAATTGTTTATTCACTCCTTTTGCAGAATTGATAAGCACTACATCATATAGTATTTCAACCATTTGATCTTCCGAAATCAAATTAGACGGTTTTTTCATATCTAAGTTTTCACAGGACATAAAAAACAAAATACTGATTGCTAAAAGGACTGTTTTCATCTGTTAAATGTTAAACGCATGGCTGCATTATGGTTTGTAAAATTTGCATTTTCATACACAACCGTCCCGTTGAGGATGGTGTGTGTGACACGAGACTTAAAGGTTGAACCTTCAAAAGGCGACCACCCACATTTGTATAGACAATTATCTTTAGTTACTGTCCAAGGATTGTTTGGGTTCACAAGTACTAAATCGGCAAAATACCCTTCTTTAATATAGCCTCTTTTTTCAATTTGAAATAATATTGCAGGATTATGGCACATTTTCTCCACCATTTTTTCAATCGAGATCCGTCCGTTGTGATGGGCTTCCATCATGGCTACTAGCGCATGTTGTACAAGCGGCCCGCCAGAAGGTGCTTTGGTATAGGTGTTTGATTTTTCTTCAAGGGTATGCGGTGCATGATCGGATGCAATCACATCAATTTTATCGTTCAAAAGGGCTTTCCACAATGCATCTCTATCGTTGGCTGATTTTACGGCAGGATTCCATTTGATAAAAGTGCCTTTTTTGTCATAATCTTCATCTGAAAACCACAGGTGATGTACACAAACCTCAGCGGTGATTTTTTTATCTTTTAGTGGTTTTTTGTTTGAAAACAAAGCCGTTTCTTTTGCTGTTGAAAGATGAAACACGTGCAAGCGAGCCCCTGTTTTTTTTGCCAAGGCAATCGCTTTTGACGATGAAATATAACAGGCTTCTGCACTTCTAATTTCTGGATGACAGTTGATAGGAATGTCTTCGCCATAGCGCTCCAAATAAAGAGCCGTATTTTTTTTGATGGTGTCTTCGTCCTCACAATGAACGGATATCAATAAGTCGGTGCTTTTAAATATTTTTTCTAAAACTTCTGAATTGTCAACAAGCATATTCCCTGTTGAGGATCCTAAGAACAATTTAAGCCCTGCGACTTTAAGCGGATCTACTTTTAATATTTCGTCCAAGTTATCATTCGTGCCACCAAACATAAATGAGTAGTTTGCAGACGATGTATTTGCAGCAATCTGAAACTTGTCTTCTAATTTCTCAATGGTAGTGGCTTGCGGATTGGTGTTTGGCATCTCAATAAAAGAGGTGATCCCGCCTGCAATTGCTGCTCTGGATTCTGTTTCAATCGTGGCTTTGTGTGTCAAACCGGGCTCTCTAAAGTGTACTTGATCGTCAATAACCCCTGGAATAAGATAATTATTTTCTGCATCAATAACCGTGATATTGGAGTTTTTAACACTGATGGAGCTTGAAATTTCTTTGATATATTGATCCTCAATTAACACATCGCCCTCGAAGATCTCACCTTCGTTGACAATACGCGCATTTTTTATGAGTATAGATTTTTTGTGCATTTATGATGTTCCTAAAATTGTTTTTAATCGCATTTTGATGACTCCTAGAATAGCTTCTTTTATGATGCCTTTGTTCAGCTTAGAAACTCCATAGCGTCGGTCGGTAAAGATAATTGGGATTTCTTTGATACTAAAGTTTTTTTTGTACGCAGTATATTTCATTTCAATTTGAAATGCGTAACCAATAAATTTTATAGCCTCCAAATCGATGGTCTCAAGAACCTTTCGTTTGTAACACACAAAACCTGCAGTGGGATCGAGGACTTTCATCCCTGTAATAATGCGAACATAGAGTGAGGCACCATAGGAAAGTAAGACTCTTGCTAAAGGCCAATTGACAACATTCACCCCTTTGATGTAACGCGACCCTACAGCCACATCTGCATTCTGTAACTTACAGGCGTCATAAAGTCGTTGAAGATCCTGAGGGTTGTGAGAAAAATCGGCATCCATCTCAAAAATAAATTCATAGGAACGACTCAAACACCATTTAAATCCTTCAATATAGGCAGTGCCTAATCCCTGTTTTCCACTTCGTTTTAGTAAAAAAAGACGGTCAGCATAAGTACCTTGAAGCGCTTCTACTTTTTGAGCCGTTTGATCTGGTGAATTATCATCTACAACCAACACATGAACCTCTTTATATTGAGAAAACACAGCCGCTAGGATGCCCTCAATATTTTCAATTTCGTTATAGGTAGGTATGATGACAATGGCGTCTTGCATTCAGTAGAAAAATTTTAGCAAAAGTAAGATATTTTTAGCGGACTCTTTTTATAAATATTCTTCATAGATTTGTGTATGCTTAGAGAGGTTCTATTTAACGATTTATATACTACAATTATTGTAGTTAGTCTTGCTATTATTGTAAGTGCTAAGCTTTTAAATTTCAATCGATTTACAGACTTTTTAAGACTCTTTGGGAACTCCAATTATTTGAGAATCTATTTCAAGGATCATAAGTTTTTGGATCCTTTTGACATCGTATTGTTTATAAATTTCTGCATCAACGGTTCGCTTATCGGGATACTTACCTACAGGCATTTCGTACAGAATCTAGAAATAGACGCCCTACTGTTTCTAAAACTCGCAGGCATACTAGGAGCTGGAGCACTGCTCAAGATTTTGTTAGAATTAGGAATTGGTTATTTATTTAACATTCCAAAATTGTTTCATAGTTATGTATTTCAACAAATTAGTTTTTTAAACTTTTTGGGGGTTGTGTTACTTCCTCTCAATTCCTTATTAATATTTGGAGTCCCAAACAACCACACATTGTTAGTCCTGATATTGGTGATTTCTGGGTTAATTCTATTGATAGGATTGATAAAATCGATTAAAACGCATCAAAAACTACTTATCAATAATTTATTTTATTTTATTTTGTATCTTTGCACTCTCGAAATTGGGCCATACATACTATTGTGTAAGCTATTTTCGTAAGATATAAATTAACCTTTTAGAGTAATTGATCTATGAAAGTAAAAACAATTTTGGTGTCTCAACCCGAACCAAAAGTAGAAAACTCTCCTTACTTCGATTTGCAAGACAGGCAAAAAGTAAAAATTGATTTCCGTCCCTTTATTCATGTGGAAGGGGTCACAGCTAAAGAAGTGCGATTACAAAAAGTTGATTTTTCAAGTTATACTGCAATCATTATGACGAGCAGAAATGCTATAGATCATTTCTTTAGAGTTGCTGAAGAAATGCGTTTTAAAGTGCCAGATAGCATGAAATATTTCTGCCAATCGGAAGCAGTTGCTTTTTATTTACAAAAATATGTAGTGTATCGTAAGCGTAAAATTTATGTTGGTACACGTAATTTTCAGGACCTTTCTCCACTCATCAAAAAATACAAAGAAGAGAAGTTTTTATTACCGTCTTCTGATAAACTAAAACCGATCGTTCCAATAATGCTGAACGAACTTGGAGTGAAGTGGAAACAAGCCGTGTTTTATAATACCGTCATCAGTGATTTATCTGATTTAGCAGATGTGTATTATGACATCTTGGTGTTTTTCAGTCCTTCTGGAATTGATTCTTTATTTCACAACTTTCCAAACTTCAAACAAAATGATACGCGAATCGCTGTGTTTGGCAATACGACCGTAAAAGCGGTTGAAAATAAAGGCCTTCGTGTGGATATTTCTGCACCAACTACCGAAATGCCTTCAATGACAATGGCCTTGAATAAATACATTCAAAACGTTAATAAAAAATAAATTCTTTATCCTTACAATTTTTAAAAACCTGCTCTACGAGTGGGTTTTTTGTTTTTAAGAAGTATTCATTATATCAATTTAAAATAGCAGAAGATTTTTTTTAAGATTTCTTGTTTTGATTTTTTTTCTATATTTACATCAAATTCAAAGCGTTATGAGCCCTCTAAAACCTATTTTATTTTTATTTGTATTAAGTATTTTTAGTTGTTCAAATGAAACCTACGACGAAGGTGAAGATCCAGACATCGAAGTGACAGATCCTGATCCAGACCCAGATCCTTTAAATTATACGCCAACCACACTAGGAGATTATTGGATTTATGACGTGGAAAGCACGAGTGCTGACACTCCTGCAATGAATTTCACAGGAACGGATTCTTTATATATAGCAACCTCAACGGCGAGTTCTTTTACATACCAAGCAAACAGTGGCATGGCTGCACTTGGTACAATGAATACTCTTTTAGTCAACGGAAGTTTGTCTAAAACCGCAACTACCTTAAAATACACGGGAACATTAGATATTCCTCTTGACATTCCTCTCACTCAAATGCCTGCAATTAATGACCTGACGATTTTAGACTTAGACGCTTCTGACGGGGAAGTCCTATCCGATATGTCAAATAGTTTTTCTGAAATTATTGACATCCAAGGCACCATGGTTCCGATTGAAATAAGTTATTCCTTAACCACTAAAAAAGAGAATTTCTACCCAACGACCTCCGTGAATGGCATGACGTACACAAATGTGTATGAGGCGACCTTAAAACTTAACATATCAGTCACAGGTACAGTTATAATTTTTGGAACGAGCCAAACCATCAACGTTATCCAACCTCAAGATGTTTTAACCGTTCGTTATTATTATGGCGGCGATATTGGTCTTCTTCGTACTGAAAGCACACAAGGATTTCAGCTGAGTAATGAAGTCATTTTACTGATCCAACAATTAGGTGCAACGGGCACAGTTGCAACTTCATCAACCACAACGAGTACAGAAGAATTAAGTAGTTATATGATTAATTAATCTTTTCTAAGTGATTTTATTAAAATCTACTTGTCATTAAAGATTACAACTCATATCCGCACCACAACACATTGGCGACTTGATTTTACCCTCACACTTTGGACATTTAGACACTTGAACTTGTGAACCATCTGGAAGATCAATCATTCCGTTTTCTAAAGGTACATCACAGTTTCCACAGCTCGCTTTGACAGCCATTCCACATTCTTTACATTCATAAGTATTCATAGTATTTTATTTTAAATTATTGTTTTATTAAATTAATTTTAAGCTTAAGAAAATACGGCATAAATAAAAACACCATACAGAAAGACCAGTAAAAACCCTTCTATTTTTTTAATTTCATGCCGTTTAAAAATCAATGCTAATGGGAATAAAAGCCCGGCAAATACGAGCATCCAAATAATATCTCTTGAAAGAATTTCAGCATCTTCAACTACTATCGGTTTGATCATCGCTGTCAGTCCAAGAACAGAACCAATATTAAAAATATTAGAGCCTATTAAATTCCCTAAAGAAATTGCTTTTTCTTTTCGAAGCACGGCAATCACAGAAGCTGCAAGTTCAGGAATACTCGTGCCGACCGCAATGACGGAGACCGAAATTACCGCCTCACTCACTCCTATTTTTTGAGCGATCACAACAGCACCGTCAACCAACCATTTGGCGCCAAAATACAAGGCAACACCACCAATAATTAACCATATTACGATTTTGAAATTAGAGATCATCGTCAAGGCATCCATAGAATCATCGGCTTCAATTCCTTCTGATCTTTTAAGCGAATAGGCAATAAAAAGAAGTAAACTAAGAAACAAAACTGCGCCTTCAACGGCGTCTAATTTTAGGTCGTTACTTAAGAAATAATAAAAAGCAAACGAAAAAACCATCAGTGCAGGCCAGTTGATTTTATAAAATGTTTTATCCACATAAATCGTTCCTATCAAAGCGGTAATTCCAAGAACCAATCCAATATTGGCAATATTGGAACCAATAACATTATTAATCGCAATAGATGGGGACTCATTTAAGGCGGCGTTTAAACTGACTAGAAGTTCTGGAAGCGAGGTGGCGAAAGATACGACGGTGAGTCCAATCACCATTTTAGAAATATTGAGCTTAAACGACAAGGCAACAGATGCACGTACCAAAAATTCACCCCCTATAACCAGAAGACCAAATCCAAACAGCATCCAAACAACATCCATACGTTTATTTATTTTTTACGAAGATAAATCTAAGATATGAAATTTGTGTAAAATTAGAAGAAGAATTTCTATTTTTGGAGTATGAATTCAAAAGCAGTTTTTAAAACCCTCGCAAAAGTCAATAAATGGATCCTTCCAAGTTTGACTAAAAAACGAATTGATCTTAGCAAAGCAACAAAATTACAAATGGCGTTATTTGGTTGGCGGCTGTATGTGACCAAAAAAGCGTTGGATTAATAACGCATCGCAGCAAAGACAGGGTAAGCTCCTATTTTTTTAGAGCCTTCAAGAAAATCAAGTTTCATGATAAAATTACATTGAACAATCTGACCGCCTAAAGATTCTACCATTTTACACACCGCTTCAGCAGTGCCTCCAGTGGCTAAGACGTCATCATGAATTAAAATTTTATCTCCCGATTGTATCGCATCCTCATGCAGTTCCAATACATCCGACCCATATTCTAAATCAAAAGATTGAGTAATCACTTTACGAGGCAATTTCCCTGGTTTTCGAACGGGCACAAACGGCACGTTTAGGGACTGAGCTAACAGCATTCCAAAGAAAAAACCGCGTGCTTCAATAGCCACAACTTTGTCTATTTGTTTATTTTTTAGCTCCGACAGAAGCGACTCTAGGCAGAGACTTACGCCTTCTGGACTTTCGAGTAACGAAGTGATGTCTTTAAATATAATTCCCTTTTTCGGAAAATCGGGAACATCCGTGATGTATGATTTTAAATCTTGTGTGTGGTCTTTCATTAATGAAGTGAGTGTTGAATTTTAATATCTATCTATTTTCTGCGAGTTTCAAAAGCGCATTATGGTCTTCTATTTTAATGCGTTTACCTTCTGTAAAAATCCATCCTTGTTTTTTGAAGCTCGTCAATGTTCGAATACAGGTTTCTTTGGCGGTTCCTACAATATTTGCAATATCCTCTCTAGTCAGTGTCATTGCGATAAAGCCATTAGCATCGACTCCAAAATTTTCATCAAGGTATAGTATCGCCTCAGCCAAACGCTGTTTGACGGTTTTTTGAGCAATATTGACAATCACATTATCCGCAAACTTAAGGTCTTTTGCCATTTGAAGAAGGATTGCTTTTGCAAAACCAGGATTGTCATTAATACTTTCCAGTAGATGAACTTTAGGAATAAAGCAGACTTCCATATCGTTGACAGCAAAAGCACTTAGATTCGTTTTTTCTTCTGTAATAACGGAGCGTTGTCCTAAGACCTCCCCACGAGTAGCTATTTTGATGATGGTGTCTTTTCCATTATCGCTCATTTTAGAAAGCTTGGACACGCCATTACGAACACAAAAAACACCATTTAGCTTTTCACCTTCCTCAAATATAGCCTCTCCTTTTTTTATGGACTTAGAAATTTTACTGTCTGAAATACGCTTTAATTGATCCTTATTAAGAGACTTCTGCGCGTTTAATTGCCTTACTAGGCAATTCTCACATCGGTCATCTTTATAGTTTTCCATGTAATAAAAGTAACATTATTAATATAATTTGGAAGAAAAAAGTGTTAAATTTTTAAAATAAATAGAATTTACAGGGAGGGTCTTCAAATATAAAAGGGTGACTAAAGTCATCTTTTTTAAAGATGCTTATCTACATATTTGTAAATGAATTTATAACCTAACTTAGATATCCTATGGATGTGTGTTTCCATTGCGGCGATGAATGTACAATCACTGCCATCATGCATCAAGACCATTGTTTTTGTTGTTATGGCTGCAAAACCGTTTTTGATATTTTAAACGAAAACGACCTGTCGTATTATTACGAATTGGAAACATCACCAGGAAGTATTCCCTCAAAATTTGATGGCAAGTTTGATTATCTGAAAAATGAAACAATTGCTAAAAAGCTTCTAGAGTTTGACGAGCTCTCTACAAAAATAGTCTCGTTTGTCATTCCATCCATCCACTGCAGTTCTTGTATTTGGATCCTCGAAAATTTAAATAAATTAAACCCTGATATAAAAACCACACAAGTAAATTTTCCTAAGAAAAAGGTTCGGGTTAGCTTCGACTCAGAAAAATTAACGCTTCACCAACTTGTTCTTATACTCTGTAAAATTGGCTACGAACCTAATATATCCCTAAACGATTCCGACGCCAAAACACCTGCCATCAATCGGAGTCTTATTTATAAATTAGGGGCCGCTGGTTTTGCGTTTGGGAACATTATGTTTTTGTCGTTTCCTGAATATTTTGAAGTATCCGAGTTTTGGTTGGACCGCTATAAACCTGTGTTTAGATGGCTGATTTTAATATTTTCAATTCCTGTCGCATTCTATTCAGGGAGTGATTATTTAGTTTCGGCCTACAAAAGTATCCGCTCTAAACTCTTAAATATCGACGTTCCTATTGCCATCGGTATTTTGGTGCTTTTCATACGCTCAGCTGTTGAGATTACAATGAACTGGGGTTCTGGATTTTTGGACAGTATGGCTGGATTGGTGTTTTTCTTATTGTTGGGTAAGTTTTTTCAACAAAAAACCTATGCCTTTCTCTCTTTCGAAAGGGATTACAAATCTTACTTTCCGATTGCGGTCACCCGATTGACAAAAAACAATACTTCTAAAGATCACAAAGGTTCTCAAGAAGAGCAAGCACAAGTTTATGATTTAGTGGCGGGCGATAGAATCATCATTAGAAATAACGAATTGATTCCTGTGGATGGCGTCTTAATTAGGGGAACTGTTTTAATAGATTACAGCTTTGTTACCGGCGAGGCTGACCTGGTTTCTAAACAACCCGGAGAACACTTATTTGCTGGCGGACGACAGCAAAGTGGCGTGATCGAAATGGACGTCTTAAAATCTGTTGAACAAAGTTATCTCACCCAACTGTGGTCCAATGAAATTTTTAGTAAAAACGGCAAAAGTAGTTTTCAAACCTTCACAAATCAAATAAGCAAACGGTTTACGATAAGCATTCTGAGTATTGCTCTTTTAGCAACTCTCTTTTGGTTGATTTACAACCCTTCACTAGCACTGACTGTTTTTACGGCCGTACTCATTGTTGCCTGCCCTTGTGCCATTGCACTTGCAGCTCCTTTTACACTTGGAAATCTGTTACGCATTTTTGGAACCCATAAATGTTACGTCAAAAACAGTGGTGTGATTGAACAACTTGCGAATGTTGACACCGTTGTCTTTGACAAAACAGGCACACTTACTACAAACTATAAAAATGTAATTACCTATGAAGGCATCGAACTTACAGAAGAAGAGCAGTCCTTACTGACCTCCACCCTTCGTGCCTCCAACCATCCTTTGAGTCGCTCCTTATACCATTTACTTCTGGAACATAACATTCACACCCTCGATGATTTTCAGGAAGAAATCGGACAAGGAATTATTGGAGTTCTCGATCAAAATAAAATCAAAGTTGGTTCCTATGCGTTTGTGGCGAGTGACCAATCTGAATGTAATCAAGCAACACAAAATCAAACCACCGTACATATCAGTACAAACGATACTTATAAAGGTTGCTATATTTTCTATAACGACTATCGCAAAGGCATGCAAAACGTGTTTCAATCACTGGCGAAAAACTGTAAACTTGCGGTACTTTCTGGAGATAATGAAGGCGAAAAAAACCATTTAAATGAGATACTTCCTCCACATACTGATCTTGTTTTCAATCAGAAACCAATCGATAAACTCAATTATATAAAAGCACTGCAAGCAAAGGGCCAAAATGTACTGATGGTTGGTGATGGTTTAAATGACGCGGGTGCACTTGCGCAAAGCGATGTTGGGCTGGTAATTTCAGAAAATATCAATGTATTTTCACCTGCTTGTGACGGTATTTTAGAGGCCACTCGCTTTAAAGACATTCCAGCATTTATCACCCTGTCCCGAAAAGGAAAAAAGGTCATTATGTATGCCTTTATTTTCTCATTGTGCTACAACCTTATCGGCTTGGGCTTTGCGGTTTCAGGACATCTAGAACCGATTGTTGCCGCTATTCTGATGCCTTTAAGTTCCATAAGTATTGTCCTATTTACCACCATTTACACATACAGCCTTGGAAGGAAATTTAATCGAAACACAAACGAATGACATTTGAAACTATTTTATAAATAAATACCAAAGCTGACAAAAGTCATCTTTTAAAAAAATCATCAATGGTAATTTCGCATCCTAATTTAAAACAACTATGAGTATTATTTATTTACTTCTAGCAATAAGTGTGATTGTCGCCCTCCTCTTTTTTGTCGCCTTTATCATATCGGTAAAAAGTGGTCAGTATGACGACACTTACACCCCCTCTGTGCGCATGCTTTTTGAAGATGAAGTCATCAAAGAAAAGCCTCAAATCGCTCCCAAAACCAACGAACAAACACTAATGACTGACCAACTAAAGTAACTATGGAATTACAGAAATTTTATTACGACAACAAGATTGTAAGTAAATTTATCATCGCCACCATGCTCTGGGGCATTGTAGGGATGAGTATTGGGCTTCTTTTGGCCTTTATGTTTTTATTTCCCAATCTCACAGATGGCATATCATGGCTGAGTTTTGGACGTTTGCGTCCCTTACATACCAACGCCGTGATTTTCGCATTTGTTGGAAACGCCATTTTTGCGGGCGTCTATTATTCTTCCCAACGTTTGCTTAAAGCCCGAATGTGGAAAGACTGGTTAAGCAATTTAAATTTTTGGGGATGGCAAGCCATTATCGTCGGCGCAGCAATTACACTGCCGTTAGGCTATACAACTTCCAAAGAATATGCAGAATTAGAATGGCCCTTTGACATTGCGATTGCATTAATTTGGGTGGCTTTTGGTGCCAATTTAATAGGAACAATTTTAAAAAGAAGACAGCGACACTTGTACGTTGCTATCTGGTTTTATTTAGGAACCTTTGTAACGGTTGCCGTATTGCACATCGTTAACAGTATGGAGATTCCTGTCAGTGCGCTCAAAAGTTATTCGATGTATGCGGGCGTACAAGATGCTTTGGTCCAATGGTGGTATGGACACAATGCCGTCGCATTCTTTTTAACCACCCCATTTCTTGGGCTGATGTATTATTTTGTACCGAAAGCCGCCAACAGACCTGTGTACTCTTATAAATTATCGATCGTTCACTTTTGGTCTTTAATATTCATATATATTTGGGCAGGACCTCATCACCTTCTTTATTCTACGCTACCTGATTGGGCACAAAACCTTGGGGTTGCTTTTTCAATCATGCTAATTGCGCCGTCTTGGGGTGGGATGATTAATGGACTCCTCACCTTGCGAGGGGCGTGGGACAAAGTCCGTACCGATCCTGTTTTAAAATTTATGGTGGTTGCCATCACTGGCTATGGAATGGCCACTTTTGAAGGGCCGATGCTCTCTCTTAAAAATGTAAACGCTATTGCGCACTTTAGCGATTGGGTGATTGCACACGTTCATGTGGGAGCATTGGCATGGAACGGCTTCTTAATATTTGGAATGGTTTATTGGATGGTTCCCAAATTATTCAAAACAACACTGTGGTCCACCAAACTTGCGAACTGGCATTTTTGGATCGGGACGTTAGGAATTATTATGTACGCTTTACCAATGTATGTGGCAGGATTTATTCAGGCTTCTATGTGGAAACAATTCAATCCAGATGGAACGCTTACGTATGGTAATTTTTTAGAAACAGTCACGGAAATCATTCCGATGTATTGGATGCGAGCTATTGGCGGTACCATGTTTATTGTAGGCGCGTTAATAGGTGTTTACAATATTATAAAAACCGCTAGAGCAGGCTCTAAAGTCACCGATGAACTTGCCGAAGCAGCACCACTTCAAAAAGTCACGAAGAAGCGAACTTCAAAAGAAGCGTACCACACTTGGTTGGAAAGACGCCCTGTGAAATTAACCATTTTTGCAACCATCGCCATTCTCATTGGTGGGGT
>Ga0209304_1000130_pt1 | contig 52791 bp, 42 predicted proteins | sample COGITO_mtgs_1004_4_FD_184789 | JGI IMG/M metagenome (GOLD analysis project Ga0209304, IMG submission 184789) | Pelagic marine microbial communities from North Sea - COGITO_mtgs_100423 (SPAdes) (version 2) | ecosystem: Environmental > Aquatic > Marine > Epipelagic ...
TACAAATGCTCCTACGTTCGCACCTACAGCAGCACCTACGGCAGCACCTACGTTCGCACCTACGGCAGCACCTACGTTTGCTCCTACGGCAGCACCTACGTTTGCTCCTACGTTTGCACCTACGTTCGCACCTACGGCAGCACCTACAAATGCTCCTACGTTTGCACCTACGTTTGCACCTACGGCAGCACCTACGGCAGCACCTACGTTCGCACCTACGGCAGCACCTACGTTAGCACCTACGTTAGCACCTACGTTAGCACCTACGTTAGCACCTACAGCAGCACCTACATCAGCACCTACGGCACTAGATAATTACACTAAAACAGATGGAGAATTCCGAGGACATACTCTTTTAAATTATTCAACTTTAGGTGCATACATAATACCAGATGGTTCCCCTAATGCAGATGATGGTTACGCTTGTAGTTATAATGGATTTACTCGTTGTGGTAAAAATTTAACTGCGAATGAATCAGCAATTTTATGTGAGAATTCTCCTCAGTGTGGACATTTTGTCAATTTTAATAGTGGACCTAATAGTGGACTTTCGTTTTTTTACAGTTCTGATCCTACATCTTATAATGTTACTGACGCAGATGCAGATTCTTATGCAAAAATTTTACCTACGACAGCAGCACCTACATCAGCACCTACGGCAGCACCTACATCTTCTTGTCAATCGAGAACTTATGAGACGGCAAATACTACATGTACGGATATTGTACGATCCATACAGGATATCTCAGATACACCAATAGTGTCACCACCAGGTACATGTACGTTCGCTATTGGGAATGTTGCAGAACCAAGTATTGCGCTTGGTGGTCCAGTCCTTAGTAGCAATTATAGGTCTTTACCCTATATGGTTATTCCTCTTTCTAGCGCCAACGAACCTGCTGGAAGTATAACAGTAACTGTCAATTCTGCAAGAAATGGATCAAGTGGTCTTTTCTTGGTTATTCGAAACCCAGATGGCTCATTTAGAACCAATCCTAATTATGTCAATCTTTGCCCACACTCTATAGATTCAGGTATGGTTCCTAAATCTTTTTCTCACACTTATACTGGGGCTTTTGTAGAAAATCTCTCTTGTTGCACATTATTACTGGTTGCACAACTTTACAGATTTCCAATACAAGCGATCCGGATACAAGACGCCACAATCAAATTTAATAAAAAATGTGAGGCTATTCAGGATATTACTTATACACAAAAAATAATGACTACTGCCAACTGGGACACAAATCCAAATATTACTGAATTTTTATTTGAATTTTTTATAACATTAGAAGCAGATTCATTTAATGGAAATAGAGCATTTTTTGATTGTCTTAGAGGAAATTTATCTTCCGACAAACCAGGTTTTGCTGTAATGAAATTGACTGATAATAGAGTAAGATTTATTGTTACTGATGAAGTTGGCAATGGGACCATCACAGACGTTTACAGTACAATTACTATGCAAGCAGGAGTAAGATATAATATTAAATGTAAAATAGACTATGTGAATAATTCTATAAATGTTGCCGTAAATAACGTATACACTACTGCCGTTGTACAATCTGCATATAATTTTCCAAAACCTTATCAATGGTTACAGGGACCCGGTAATGTTAGAATAGGAAGTTGGGGTTGTTGTACTCCAAGCCGGGACTTGGTTGATAATAAATTTACTCTTGAAATAGTTCAATGTCCTTTAACATAAAAAGAATCATTTACGAACATTCAACTATAGATACCTTTGAGTCTGATTTACTAATAGGTTTTCTAGATTCCAAATTAATTTCGCTGTTGTTGTCGTTATCGCTTTCGCTATCGCTTTCATCTTCTCTTATTTGATAACCCCTAACTACATCGGCCATAGTTCTATTCTCTGTTGGTTTTTTATTCTTTTCAATTACCCAAAAATCAGAACACGCTCCCGAAAGTAAAAACTCGTACGGCATCCAAAAATAACCATCCAACGCCCAATTTGTTCCAAAACTGGTTTGTACCAAAACTCTTTGGGTTTCTTCATTATAACCCACAATTAATGCTGTATACCCACCTATAAGTTTTTCATCTTTATCAGGTAATTCCATTATACCAGTAGTTTCAACCCCTTCGGGATCTTCAAATGTTTCATAAACAGCGAAACCGAACACAATTGGATACAATAAAGTAAGTGCTGATTTAATACATTTTATATCACATCTAACTTTCTTGTATTTAATACCCTTGTAATTTTGAGCATCAAGGTATGCATCCACACTTGGTTTAATATTAAAAAACGAACTATTGTACTGACATTTTGATTCATCACAAACACCTAATTTATTTAATATTTTTGCTCCATCACGAATAGTAGAACCCATGTCGTATTCTGTTGTATTCTGTATTACCCTTTGGTTATAATACAAAAACAACCTACTTGGGTTTAATTCAATAAGTTCGTTTGTGTATCGGTTAGATTCATATTCAAATGCCGAACACAGAGCATTTGCTACACATGATGCTAAATTACCTTGGTCGTATACTTCACCAATATTGCCTGTATCCCTTAAATCGACTATATTTCTAAATTTTAGAATTTCTGGAAAATTGGCAAATTTGTCACGAGTGTCTGGAATGTCTGGACACCACCCATATTTCTTAGATCTTATAGTTATTGGAAAAGATTCCTCGAATTTGTTTGAAAACCAATTACCCATTTAATATTAATATAATTTAATTTTTTGGATATTTAAACACACCGAAATTATCAAAATTTAAACAACTTTAAAAAAAATAGAAATCATTTAAACAAATAGATTGATTAGAGAATAAAGAATAACTTTGGAATTATGGCATCCGTTGATTATGACAAATATGAACCCGATGAACACGTTCGTGAAAGACCCGACACGTACATTGGGGACATTGAGATTTTAGAGGAACCTAGATGGGTTTTTAACACCGAAACCAAGAGGATGGCTAAGAAACTTGTTACCTATAATCCTGGTTTGGAACAATGTGTTATGGAACTTATTACTAATGCAACAGACAGAGCACAAAACCCAGACAACGGAGTAACTAAGATAGATGTAAGCATTACCAACGATGTTATCAGTGTAACCAACGATGGGATAAGCATCCCTATTGAAATTCACGACAAACACAACATTTATATCCCTGAATTGGTTTTTGGTAACATGTTGAGTAGTTCTAATTTTAAAAAGGGTGTTAAAAGGACGGTTGGTGGTAAAAATGGTATTGGAGCTAAAGCAGCAAATATCTTTAGTTCCAAATTTGTTGTAACAGTTATCAACAAGGGTAAAAAGTATGTCCAAGTGTTTGAAGATCAGATGAGAAAAACAAATAAACCAAAAATTACCAAATCAAAGGCTAAAGATTCTGTAACCATTGACTACACTCCAGCATATAAAGTGTTTGGTATGGAATCACTGGATCAAAATGACACCAAGAATTTAATTGAAAAACGCACAATTGACGCATCTGCTGTAACCGGTGATAAAGTTATAGTAACATTTAATGGGAAAAAGGTAGCTACTAAGAAGTTTGAAGATTACATCAACCTTTACATTGGTAACAAGACAGAATCCCCTCGAGTATTCGTTGAATCGGAAAGGTGGGCAGTTGCCTTTGCTCTCAATCCGTATCCCAATGCTGTACAAGTATCTTTTGTAAATGGTATTGGTACAGAGGATGGTGGAAGTCATGTAGCTCATGTGATCGAACCTGTGTTGAATAGGGTTGTTAAGGAATTGTCTGAAAAGCATAAAGACCTTACCATTAGGAAAAGTTATATCAGAGACAACATTATAGTATTTGTTAAATCCGTAATCGAAAATCCAACATTTACCTCACAGACAAAGAGGGAACATACAACCAGACCTATGAATTTCGGTTCCAGACTGCAACTAAGCGACGACACTATCAAAAAGATTACCAAACTTGGTATCACCAAGGGAATTACAGAACTTGCTCGTGCCAAAGATATGCAAAATTTAAAAAAATTAGACGGGAAAAAAGTGCTTAGACTTATAGACATTGAAAAATTAGATGATGCCAATTTTGCAGGTGGTCCCAGATCTTCTGAATGTACTCTGATTCTTACAGAGGGAGATTCGGCAAAGGCGACTGCTATTTCGGGTATTAGTGTTGTTGGTAGGGATACTTATGGTGTATTCCCATTGAAGGGGAAATTGTTGAATGTTAGGGGTGTGTCTGCATCTAAGATGGAAAAGAATGAAGAGATTGTAAACATTAATAAGATATTGGGACTTGTTCAAGGAAACAAAGACAAGTCTAAATTGAGATATGGACAGATTATGATAATGGCAGACCAAGATACCGACGGTTTCCATATTAAGGGGTTGGTTATGAATTATTTGGCTTGTTTTTGGCCAGACCTACTTTCTGATAAATTAGTTTGTTCTTTGTTAACACCTATTGTTAAAGCAACTAAAGGAAGGAATGTTAAATCGTTCTACAATATCCAAGATTTTGAGAAATGGAAAGATTCGATTAATAACCCAAACAGTTGGGAAGTAAAGTATTACAAAGGGTTGGGTACATCTAATGCAAAGGAGGCTAGGGAGTATTTTTCCAACTTGGCTCAGAATAAAGTAATGTATACTTTTAATAAATCAAAGGAGTCTGAAGATGTAACGAATTTACATTTGGCATTTTCTGATTCGAAGAAAACTAATACGGACAAACGAAAGGAGTGGATTACTGAAACTATGGACTTGGTAAAGGAACAGAAAAAGAATGGAAAGTTAATGGTAGATTATAACCAAAAGGTTGTTTCTGTAAAAACGTTTGTAAAAGGTGAATTGGCTATGCATTCGTTGTATGACAATCAGAGAAGTATTCCTCATTTTATGGATGGGTTAAAACCGTCGCAACGTAAGATCCTATTCTCTTGTTTGAAAAGAAAGTTGTTTTCAAAAGATGGTAAATCGGGAGAAATCAAAGTAGCACAACTTGGTGGTTATGTTTCAGAACACGGTGGATATCATCACGGTGAAATGAGTTTGCATGGTGCTATTGTTAATATGGCTCAAAATTACATTGGATCTAACAATTGGAACCTATTGTATCCATCGGGGCAGTTTGGTGATAGAGCTATGGGTGGGAAAAATAATGCTAGCGCAAGATATATTTTTACCCGTCTTAATGATTGGGTTAAGAACGTGTTTGATGAGAATGATAACAAGTTGTTGAATTATTTGGAAGATGATGGTGTTAAGATTGAACCAGATTTCTATGTACCTACTTTACCTATGTTGTTGATTAATGGTTCTGAAGGTATTGGTACTGGGTGGTCTACAAACATCCCAACCTACAATCCCGAAGATATCATCCAAAACTTAAAACGATTGATCAAGGACGAAGATTCAGAGATCAAAGAAATGACTCCATGGTGTAGAGGTTTCAAGGGAACTGTTGTAAAATCAGGAGAACACAATTGGGTAAGTAGTGGAGTAATAAAAAGAATGAAACCAAAGAATTCGTTTCAGGATATTCAAGTGACCGAACTTCCTATTGGTTTATGGACATCCGACTTTAAAAAATATTTGAATGTATTGGAGGCTAAGGATGAAATTGTTAGTTACGATGACCAATGCAGTGATGTAAATATCAGTTTTAATATCAAGTTCAGGAAGTTGTACTTGTCGAAAACTAGCGACACAGATATTATCAAATTATTGAAATTAACCAAAAATATCAAGGATTCAAACATGCATGCATTCCAGTGTGACGGATATATTAAAAAATACGAGTGTGCTGAAGAGATATTGTGGGACTTTTATATGTATCGTAAACAATTTTACGTCAAGAGGAAGAATTATATTCAATCTATTCTAGAAAAGAGTTTATCCAAGTTGGCAGAGAAGATGAGGTTTATCCAAATGGTTATGGACAATGAAATTGTTGTGTTTAGGAGAAAGAAGGTAGACATAATCGGTGATTTGGAAACAAAAAGATTTGAAAAGATTGACAACAATTACGATTACCTAATTAACATTAGTTTGAGTAGTTTTACAGACGGAAGACTTTCTGACCTAAAAAAGCAGATTGAAGAGTCTAAAAATGAATTGAATATTCTAAATTCAAAGAGTTCAAATGATCTATGGGTAGAAGATTTGGATTCTTTTGATATTGGCAAGATGGTTTTTAATCCTGAACCTGAATAAAGAAGTTTAAATTTATATTTTATTTTATTTTGTAATTGTAGATGAACCCAGATATAAAAGAACATGAAATCAAAGAATTTATAAAAATTATGTTTATTTATAGAGCTTTAGAAAAAGGGTGGACAGTATCAAGAGGAAAACGATCAAATTCATTTGAGTTTACTAGATCGTCAAATGATCCTCCAAATAACCCTTCGGGGTTTGATGATTCTTATTCCTGTTTGGGACCTAGAAGATCTATTTCAGAACCTATTATCCACAATTAAATTATTTAGTAGGTCGCAAATCGTTAGTTAAAAAAGTTTCATATTTATTTGATTTTGGAAATTTAACACGAGTTATATATACCGGTTGACCATTTGGTCTAGAACAATGAAGTTTTGCTGTTTGTACAGCATAACCTCCTCGTCCTAAACTTTTAGTTTCTTTAGGAACATGCTCCTCTGAAAATTTAGAACCCTTTATTTCTACTGTTTGGTTTTTTCCGAATGACGATTGAGGTTTGAAATTATGATTACCCATTATAAACACACTCAATTTTATTTTTAAATAACTGAGGCGCGATAACTTTTTTAAAGTCAGTATCTTCGATACTGGATGCAAAACATCATAAGTAAAATTTTGTAATTTAAAATATATACTAATTATAAATGGGTGGGTTTAATACCAAACTTCAAGGACAATGTAATTCCGATATAATGAAAGGTGACGCAATTGGCGCATCGGGACAACTGTCGCCTATAAATTGTTCATCTGTTGGAAGATTTAGAGGAATGTGGATGTTTGGAATATTGTGTTTTATTTATTTTGTTACCGCTTTGGTTTATGGGATTATGTATGGCGATAGGACAGATTTTGACATCGGTACAATAATTTATCTAGTTTATAATGGAATAGCCTCACTATTATGTATATATCTTATTTATACTGGATTTAATGGGTACAGTTACACATACCACAAAGCTACTCGAGATGACGATGGAAAAATTATTAAAAAACGAAGTCCTACCAATCCATTTAGTTGGTTTTTTCCAGGTATAGATTATGGTGATGTAGCAAGTCCTGGTTATGATTACAGAAGCGATGCACCTTTTATAGGCTCATTTGAAAAATTACAAAAGGGAGGTAAGAACACAAAGGGAGAACTTTTAAATTTTAAACAACTTATGTTAGAATTGGGTTGTAGCACAGATCTGGAAGCTACAACTTGTAAACTATTTGATATTAGAAATCCAGATTCACTTGAAAAATTAAAACAAGTTGTAACACCTGGTGGGAATTTGGTTGTAAAAGATCCTACTTCGTGGAAAACAAACATAGATGCACAAAATAAAGGTAAAGTTAAATCCAAACAGATACAATATGTATTCAAAAAGAGAGGACTTGCTGGTATAAAACAAGTAGATCCTAAATGGAACTCTACAATCAATAATTTATCTTGCAAACATAAATCAGATAAAAATACTTGCGAAAGTTCATTCGACAAAGATAGTTGTGTGTGGGTAGAAGCAAAATCAAAAGGTAATAATCTATTGAAACCATCTTATTGTAAAAAGAAATGGGAATGGTTTACGGGTGCGGATATTATGGCATGTGATGAATGTGATAGTATGTCTCCATACTGTACACTAAAATATACTTCTATGATTGGATTTTTTGGATTTTTAACAATAACATTACTTATGTTTGTAGGATTAATACAGGTTGAATCAGGGTTTACTGATACAACCGACAAAGAAAATACAGAACAAGTATTAAATGACATTAACATTTCATTAGGATGGTCTTTATGGTCTATTCTGGTTTTTGTAACGTATATTTATTTTATGTTGTGGTTCACCTGTCCTGCTGGATCAGATTTAGGTAATGAAGGTATAGATGATGTTGGGTATGTGGATCATTTTAGAATGGCTTGGAAATTATTAACATTTCCGTTTCTTAGAAACGAAGGTGACTCACCACCAACATACGGAATAATAATAATTGTTTTAATATTAATAGGTCTTATATTAACTGGTGTTTTAGTACCATTTTTCACCTTACAATGATTCCAAAGTAATTTAAAATATTAATATATATTAATGAGGATTACTAAATTGACATTTCGGGAAGCTCGTATCAGAAATGTTGATACATCCAAAAGTTACACAACCACAGTTGGTGTTTTTGCTGTAATATTTTATTTTTTAATTATTGTATTCTTCTTTTATTCATCATATAATAAAGGAAAGATTAGACTAAATAATTTAACTGAATTGAGATATCCAGATAAACGGATACTATATACAATAATGATTATATTTACTGTATTGGTAACAATTCTGTTGTGTGATAAAGGGTTTTTTAGTTTATTAGATAAAAGAGTAGTTGTACCAATATCATTATATGGACTTATTATATTGATTTTTTTAATGACAAATGTTATTCCAGAACGATTTTTATTTCATAATATTATTGCAATTAATGGAATGATTTTAGGAATGTTAATTTTATTTTTTGTTAATTATAGTTATTCTGATTATTTCCAAGATAGTGAATTAACAGATGTCAATAATATAATGTATGCAACAATAGGATTAAATATTACAACAGTGTTAATAGGGGTGTACAATATATACAACAGCTATATTAGAAAAACTAGATTATCCCCAAATTGGATACCAACTATAAAAAATTTATTAGGATTTTCTGAAATTTTTGCATTTATAGCAATAGGAATAACCTTTGCTATAATGATATCATTCCCGCCATTACCAGACACAGAACCACAATTTACTACATTTTAAAAATATTTACTGTTGTTAAGAATGAAAATAGCCAATGCTGATAAAATATCATACATACTTATTTTGGCAGCTTTTATAACTTTTTTTAGTTTATATTGGGTGTTAAGATCAGAGTCATTTGAAACTTTTAAAAATAAAACTAAAAGGGCTTTAAATTATATATACCCCGAACAATTAAAACAGATATGTGGAAATGGTACAAAACCAGGTAACCAAAGTTGTGTACCCGATAACGATTTTGTAGCTACACAATTAATTAAGCAGAATTTTATTAGAGAGATAGATTCAGAACCAGTATTTACACCAGATTATGCTTATAAAGAAGATGTAACCGAAGTTCCAAAATGGTTTATACATTGGACAGACGAGGGAGCTTATTCATGTGAAAGATTGATAAGAGATGGTGTGTGTAATATGAGTGGTAATAACTGTGATGCTCCGTGCAGATGTGGTGATTGTGCAGGATGGAGGGGTGGAAATTTAACAGACTGTGACAACAAAGGTATTGGTGGTGGAAGAGTATGGTGTAATTTAGAACCAGGTAAACCGTTTACGTTTAGTGGAGAACCAGATAGTTGTGAATGTGCTTATGGTTATTGTGCAATTAATGGATTGTGTGTATCACCATATTTAATGGATGGTACAAAGGATAATAAAAGATGTTGTCCAGAATGTGCATTTAAAAGTCCAGATAAAGTGGGAGGGTGTTCGGGAGGTGTTAAATGTGACCCCAATATCCAATGTGAAGAGTCTGTTGTTGAATTGCCGGGTGTTCAATTTAAACCAGATTTATCAAACCCGTTAGTTACATTAGTAAATACAGTATGTAGTTCAAAAGATTCAAATGACCCAAATTGCTATCACCCAGAACACCCTAACGCAATGAGAACACAAGCATTTATAAAAGTAAGTCCAAATCCATCAAATAGTTTTGACTCACTAAGTCCCAGAGAAACAAATACAGCAAGTGGAGAAAACGAATATGAATGTGCTATGAAATGTGGCAATACCGGTGGTGTGTTTGATAACGACCAAACAGTTAATAACCAATACGAATGCAGTAAACGTTGTTTACCAAAGTTGTGGAGATGGTATCCAGTGTTTGAAGAATTAAGTTCTGGTACTGGACTTAAATATACAGGAGGATATTATCAAAGTGATGAATTGATGAGATACTTATCTTCTGATGTTGAAATTAAAATATGTCCCGATAATACTTGTGAAACAGAATTAAACCAATCTATAGATTTTACACAATTTAATAACTGCACGGAGTGTGAACAGTGTAATTATGAATATTCACCATATAAAAATAACAATGGATTCAAAGATATTAAATATGATTGTGACAAATGCAAACAATGTATACTAAACCAAGTTTCAGAAAATGGGATAAATTATCAAGTAGCTTGTAAAAACATGGTTGGGTGCAATACATGTGAAAACAAGATTCAGGAATTCAAGGGAGTAAATTTTACAGAATGTGATACGTGTTTGGGTGCTGATCCAAATGATGAAACAGCCGGTTGCAAAACATATACATTAGTTCCGTATGAAGATACAGGTTCTGGAATCAAGTATCATAAAGACGCAGTAATATACAATCATGGTGGTGATCCATTTAAAGAGTATACCCCATATTCTAATGCTGATGCATATGATCCAGCGAGTAGGGATTCTGGTTGTGATTTTGGTGTAATAAGTGGTGCTAAAACATGTGACAATTTAAAAGGAATGAGTGATGGTGGGTTTTATAGACCCTATAATTGCCAAACAAAATGTTAATTTAAATACCAATATTCTAAAATGAAATAAAGAAATTTATTATCTTTACTTTATTCAAGAATGAGTTTGGTTACACCAACACCAACACCAACACCAACACCAACAAAATTATCAAAAAATAAAAAATTAATATTATATGGTGTAATAGCTGTACTTTTAGTAGGGAGTATTATTTTGATATGGATAGCAGGAAAAGAAATAACCAAGACCAATGATATTTTAGCAGATCTGGAAGAATCTAACCAAAATCCAACTTTATCACCCACAATTCCCCCAACATCTGCACCTATACAAGAACCCACAATTCCCTCAACAATACCAGCAACACCACCTCCAACAATACCAGCAGCATCGGGCGAAACATCACCTCCAGTAACTCTGCCAGCATTAGAATATATTGCACCCTATTGTGGAAAAGATACAATATTTGATGCTAATTCTCAAACTTGTGTGTACTATGCTGAAGATGGTTCAAATAGTTTGTCAGAAATATTCAAATCTATTAAAGATAAATTAATTTCTGTAAATGGAGGACTAAAAGTTCGTGACAAACCATTAGCAAATATACCAGCTATTACAAAAACTATGCCAGAATGGTTTGTATCATGGGATTCTAAAGGTAGATACAATGCAAATAATTTATTATCTGGAGCTAATACTTTCGGAGAAGGAATAAATTGTTCGTGTGGTGATTGTGCAGCATGGAGAGGAGGTAATGCAGGAAGTTGTGTTGGTAATAATTCAGAAGGTAATCCCAAAGATAATACCCACCGTGTTGCATGCGATGCTAAATATGATCCCGATAGATGTGTGTGTGCATATCCTTATACACCAGTTGGCGGATTGTGTGTAATCCCTTATAAATTTGATCCGTCAGTTGATTATAGACCATGTTGTACTTCATGTGTATATGAAGAAACTTGTATAGGAAAAGAAGAATGTAAGGGAGTATGTGAAGAACAATTAGTGGAGTATCCAGGAGTTAGATATATCTGTAAAAATGTTGATTTGGATACCACCAACCCAGAAATTGTTTTATCTCAGACAGATTTTGATTCTAAATGTTCAATGTCCAACGAGTATAATGGAATGAACGAATATGAATGCGCATATACGTGCAGAGATAGCCAAATAGGATGCAGTAAACGTTGTTTACCAAAACTATGGAAATGGAAGAAACTTAAAATAGAAGGTTCAGAAGATTTAGTTGGTTTCGTACAAACAGATGATTTGGAACAATTTGAACCAGAATCAGATCATTTGGATTATTGTCCTCCAGGAGATTCAGAATGTAGAACAAATTCAACTATTTCAGAAAATGATATGCAAAATTGTGAAAATTGTACTGATTGTGTTTGGGAATTGAATGAAATTACCAAAGAGTACGAATATTCGTGTGGTAAATGTGAAAGTTGTACACTAAACAAACCAAATGGAATAGAAAACGGATTTAGGACATTTGAAACAGTAAAATGTAACAACGTTTCTGATTGCAGAGGTTGTACTAAACTTTTCGATCCCCTACAAAGCAAAAGAAATACAATTACTTGTAATTTCTGTAATACTAGTTCAGGAGATTGTATAGTAGAACCTAAAAAAGATTATCAACCCCAAAACACAAACAATTTAAAAACTTATAATAAAGGCGGTAATTACGATCCAAGTATAATTAGTTTATGGGAAAACTGGTATTCTGGTAGTGATTTTGGATCAGCTTTATCGTGTTCAGTCCACAATTCAACACCAAATTGTTCTTCGGGGGTTAAAAAAGTTAATGGAAAAGATAGACAAGGGTATTTGGAAGGTGGTGCTTTAGGATGGTTTGACGTTTACAACAAAGATTGTACTGGTGATAGATTTGATTGCAGAGTCCCAACACCAAAAGGTAAATTAGAATCGGATAAACCATTATGCTATAGTGGGAAATACTACAGCCAAATGAGTGAGGACATCAATTGCCAAAAACTACCATTACCAGATGTTCAACCATTGGATGATAGAAACTTAAACATTAAAACAATAGTGCGAGAAGGTGTTGCAAAGGGGTTATCCAAGGATGAATGCAAACAGTATTTTTGTAACAAATGGGATTGGGATTCAGATAAATGGACACCAATAGATAAAACAGAATGCGATGCTGTATGTGAACCAGACTTATTCAGGGGATTTCTAGACATTCCAGAATTTGCAAACACTAATGAACAAATTGAATTGTTAGTTAGTGCAGGAAAAAGTGACACATGTTTTGGAGGCAAAGAGATTTACCAAGTATCTGGTGATTGTACAGGAATAACATCACTTCCTAGACCTCCGTCGGGTGTAGGTAGTCCTAATGTTTGTGACGTAACAGAATTTGGAGATTGTGAAAAAACTAATTGTGAGTTATATAAAGGTGGTGCACTCAATACATGTGGTAATGATTTTAGAAAACCACTTGGGTTTTTGGGTTTTGTACAAAGACAAACATGCAATTCAGATAACAAATGTGAATGTGCAGAAGGTACATGCTATCAAAGTGGATTATGTTTGGGACAAAGTGATAACAAAACAGTTAAATATGGACTGGCAAAAGGATTACCAGAATGGCAATGCCCCTATTATTTTTGTCAATTCTATAACCGCGAAACAGAAGAATGGGAAGGACCAACAAACGAATTTGGATACAAAGCATGTTCTGCTATGTGTCTTCCTGAACTGTATACCAAACATAAAGAGATACCAACAAGTGTGTATACGACCGAACAACAAGTGTTGTTTCTAACCAACGATAACATTGGAAATGCAAACGATAGCATTATACAACCAATTCCGGCAGAAGCTAGATGTGTTCCTAGAGAAGATGGAGGAGGAATATGTTCTATTATGTAAATGAGCGAAGCGAATGTCAGCGAAGCGAATGTCAGCGATTAGTTGCCACTGCGCCACTGGTTCCCTATTCTTGAAAGCATACGGGGTTCAAGCTGAGGAGGTACAAATTGGTTATTTTGGTACATTGTACCCTTAAGGGCTCCTGTTTGCTTAGGTAAATCTTTTTGCTTAGCTAAATTAATGGTATTTGGTGTTTCGTATTGTACTCCAAAAGTACAAGAAGTAAATCCTCTTCCTGTAACGTTGGAATCTGCTGGATTACAGGGACATTTGTTTTCAATTGGGTACCAAGGTGTTTTTGTGTCTGTTTTGATTGGATCTGGGCATCTGTAAACAGCGTAGTTCATTTATTAGTAACAAGAAAATAATTTCAAATTTTAACTTACTTTAATTTAATAATAGAAAAAAGAGTAAGTAGCATAAAGTAATTTAAGAATATAACCCGTTCAAAAACAAGATGAAGAGGATTGTTAAATCTAAAGTTTTGAACCAAGATGACTATGAACGTCGTGAAAGACGTAAGAAGAGTTTTAAAAGGAATAAGCTAAAGAAGCGTACTCCTAAGCAAAGAATTGCAAAAGTAGAATATGGATCTGATGAACATAAAGAAGCTATTCAAATGGGGATTTTCAAAGGACCGTATTACGATCCTAAAGAATGCCATCTCCATCGTTGGAAAAATGGAACGATCCCTTGCGAAGAAAAACCTTTGGACAAATATTTTGTCCCCCAAAAACATAGGAAAGAATATACTGGGAGATATTGCACCATTTGTCATAAAACTAGACACTTGTTTAGTATGGGACGGAGCGAACAAGATGTGTTGAGCAATCATACTCAAAATCTTGTAAATGCTATGAAAACATTTGTTATTGATGAATCAAACAGGATCGATGAAACCGAAACCAAGAAACCTGACCCCAAACCAATTCGTCCAAACTTTAGAACTATATTTGATGTTAGAACTGTCGCAACTGACGAAGAGTTGTTTGTTTGTGGAATGCTTTGTAAATTTTTAGTAAAATCAGATTCTAAGAGTGGAGTGATTATCAGAGAGTTGCAAAAACAAAAGTTAGATAGATATATCCTAGTTGAGGACGATGACGGTGTAGAACATACTGTAAATACAGATTTTGTGTTTCCTATGTGTTTAAATAAAGAAAACCAAAAAATGGTACCTGTCCAAATCCCACCCAAACGAGTACATAAACGCAAAAGTGTTATTAACATTGGTACAAGGTTTTGGTTTACAGATAAAAAAGTAGAATGGGACCAAAAATGGAATAATTATAATGAGTGGAGAAATCTCCAAGTATACCTGAAAAAGTTTTTGCCTGAGGAAGTAGAATTTTACCAATCCTTTACTGAATCGGAGAAATATAATCACGAAAAACAATCCAAGTTAAGAACTTATCACAATTGGAATGAAGGTGCCAAATCTCCACTTGAATCTTGGGTAAAACCTGTTGGGTCTAAAAGACAGAGATTCTTTATGCCTTTGGAACATATCCCGAAAACATTTTTTAAATTTGTCTCGGATGACGAAATGGAAAGAGAGTTTAAGAAACTCAAAATTGACGTAAAACCGTCAAAAATTAAAATTCTTAGTTTTATTGTTTAAGTCATAGACTTTATCAAATTTAATAATATGTGTGCAAAGAGGTTCCCCGTTTTCTTTGTAAACATATTATTATTGTGGAATATAAACCAAAAAACCATTTAATCCTTCGGGATTAATATATTAAAATTGATTTAAGAAGTACAAGTGCATAATTTATAATAAGCAATATAAGATGGAGGCTCTTTACGACACAGATAACAAGTTTCTAACTATTAAGACTAAGGATGATGCTAAAGGCATTCGTGAAAACATTCACGTATGTTGTGTTATTGATGTAAGTGGATCTATGTTCACACAAGCTGTTATTCAGAATGAAAACAATGAGAGTGAGACTACTGGTCTTAGTGTTCTTGACATCGTACTCTATTCTGTACGTACAGTTGTTAAATCCCTAAAGCCTGGAGACCTAGTAAGTATTGTACAATTTGCAAGTGAATCAACAATTTTGTTGGAGTATACTGACGCCTCTGAATGGGGGCGTATTGATTCTGTATTGAGTACTATGAAACCTACGACTATGACCAACCTTTGGGCGGGACTAGAAGACGGGATTAAACTAACCAAAAAGGTTCCTACAACCAGTTCGATTTTTCTGTTTACGGACGGAATCCCCAACGTTGATCCTCCTAGGGGGTATGGTTACGAGCTAAAGAAGATTGGTTTTGATACAACTATTCATACTTTTGGATTTGGTTATTCTATCAACAGTGAAGTACTAACCACCATTTCTAAAATGGGTAACGGTTCATTCAATTATATTCCCGATGCAGGAATGGTTGGTACAACCTTCATTCATGCAGTAGCAAATCTGTTGTCTCAGTTTGCACAGGATATTATTGTTAATGGAAAGAATATTGGAACTCTCCGTTATGGACAACCAAGACACATCTATTCGGAAACTCCGATTCCTGAAATTACTTACCGTGATCACGACCTAAATTTACAAACTGTGGTGGTCAGTGTTGATTACAATATCGACTCAAACAAACAGAATGATCGGTTTGTTATGATCGAATGTTTGCAACAACTGTTTAGTGGAAACGAAGGAACTAAGATTGATATTGTTAATAAAGCAATTCTAGAGATCAAGGATTCAAAATACCAAGAAGATTTGAAAAAAGAGGTTCTGGCTGCAGTTGAAACATCTAATTACTCAAGGTGGGGAAATTATTATCTACAATCTATTCTAAATGCTCACGAGCAAGAATACTGTAACAACTTTAGGGATCCAGGAATTCAAGACTACGGAATCGGAAATATCTTTAACACAGAGAGAGATAATGCAGAAGTAGAATTTAAGAAACTACCCCTACCCACACCTACACACAAAAGTACTTATTCCTTTGGTTCGGGTGGTATGGCAAGTGCGTTCTTAAATAGTAACAGTGGTTGTTTTTCGGGAGATTCGTTGATTCAAACATACGACAAAAGTGTTGTACGAGTTGATTCACTTGTTTCTGGAACTGAACTTATGGACAACGAAGGAGGCAAAGTAATAGTTAAATTTTTGGTTGTTACTCCCGAAGTAGATATGATTAGTCAACCAGGGTATTGCATTACCCCGTGGCATCCAATTAACATTGACGGAACTTGGGAGTTCCCAGCCAAACTGTTCAAAAATCCTAAAATTGTTCGTAAAAAGAGTTACAACATTGTTTTAGAATGGAACATGTCATTTATTTTGGGTGATGGACAGGGCGTGGGTGTTGTGTCACTTGGTCATGGAAACAGAGACACCGAAGTGTTGTATCATCCCTATTTAAGTACAGAATCTGTATTGGATGATATATTTCATGCAGCAGCATTCACAGACTCTAAAAATGGAATTGTCGTACTAGACGGATTTAGTCGTGATCCAACAACCAACCTAATTAACGGAATTAAAATACCAGGTTATCTTTAAAATAAAAAATGTAATTTACCGAAAATAGTCAAATCTCAAATTAGTTTAAGAAATAATATAATAATATGAGCAAACTAAATTCAAAATGTCTGCAAACCAATATGCATCCGATGATTTGAGGCAGAAGGGGTATGATTTGCTTTATTCCAAACTGGAGATGTTCAGACATGAATACCCTGACGCTACCGATGAATTTTTGGAAGAAACTGCATTTAAAATTGAGGAATCCGCATATCAAAAATGCCCTATCACAAAGAATTATACATATAGACTTAGAATGATCGGTTCTAATATCAAACATACACCCAATGCCCCAGACGTAAGAAGAAGGTTGTTTACTTGTGAATGGAGCCCCGAAGAATTCGGACAAATGTCAAGTGAAGAGATGTACCCAGAATTAAAACAAAGAGAAAAAGAAGCTATTGTCGAAGAAAATAGACTAACCCAATACTTTATCGACAAGAAACTATCTGTTGACAGTTTCTATACGTGCGGAAAATGCAAAAGCAACAAAGTCGAGCATACACAACGACAGACAAGATCCGCCGACGAGCCGATGACGGTGTTCTGTAACTGTTTGAAATGTGGAAAGCGTTGGAGGTGCTAAATTACGTTGGTTCAAAGGGTTTAAGGATTTAGATTATAATATAATTATAAAGAGAAGATGGAATGGGAAGGAGGTAAACACGCTGGAAGTTATTTGGTTAAGAATGGGTGTTATATTGCGAGGTTAATGCACGACTACAAACCACACAAAAAACATTTTAAAAAGGAAGATGAAGCTAAAAAATGGTTGATGGATTTGAGTATTGAACTTGGTATTGTTAGGAATAAGCATAGAATGGTAGAGATTGATGGAAAACAATGTGTTGAGGTACAATTAACAGACAACAAAACATTTATTTGTGATTTAGAAGATTTTCCTTTTATTGATTTATGTGTATGGTCTATTCAAAAAAGCAGAAATACACATTATGTTTACGGTACTGTTACCCGAAACGAAAAAGTAATATTTCATAGAATAATAGCCCCTTGGGGCAACAAAAAAGAATGGTCCCAGGTGGACCATATAAACAGAAATGGTTTGGATAATCGCAGATGTAATCTACGTGATGGTTCGGGTAACGTAAACAATTTGAACCAAAAAACACGGGAAGATAATACAACGGGAGTACCAGGTGTACACTTTTCAAAATACGACAATTCGTGGATTGTTCAGTGGCCCGAAGGAGATAAGAGACGTAAGAAATCATTTCGAGTTTGTGATAATTCGGGAGATAAGAGTAAAATGAATTATCACAAAAAGGTTAGAACTTTTGACGAGGCTAAAAAGATGGCAATAGCTTTTAGAACCTCTAAAAACGAAGAATTGGGATTATTTAATGGTTAAGACTTCGGTCTTTCATATCGTATATTACTTCTTGAATATTTTTTTGCATATTTGAAACTGTATAATTAAAATGTAAATGTTTCGCTAACCTTTCTTCATACGTTAGTTTGTAAATACGTACTTTAACTGTTTCGTCGAACGTAACTTTTTTACCAATATCATCAATTGGAAAAATTAAAGTACTTACAGAGTCACCCATAATCTAATTATATATTATATAAAAAATTTAATTTTAAACCTTTTATATTATTATTATAATGGCAGAGAAACAGGAGAATTAAATGTTTATTGAAAATTAAAATATTTGGTTTAGTTAAACAATGGCAAAAAACGTATTTCAACCTCTAAGAGATTTACTCCCTTATTACCCAGGATGCATTCGTGTAATATTAATTATGGTATTATCTTTTGCTCTATTATTAGCTGGATCGTTTGTATTATCAGACGGAATGCCCCGTAGTTATAAAGAATATGACGCAAATTATGTTAATGGTAAATGGGTCTACACATATCAAGACAAAGGACAAAGTTCCGATGGTAGTAAAATAGCAGGAGGTACTATTATGATTTTAATAGCAATCCCATTAGTGTTGGCAGGTATTTACTACTATTACAAAATGGGTTGTGGATATAATAGATTTTATACTAACAACTTAGTTAAATTTGAAGGTGGAGGTGCTGTTCGCAAAGCTCGCAAAGCAAGAAGATAAATAATCAATTCCAAAAAATTAAAATATTTGTATTGTATAAGTTAAATGAGTTATTTCAAATCACTAAAGGGTGTACCAAACTATAGAAAAGGGTTGGGATATTCTCCTGCGTCTGGTCCAGGTGTTGGAATGCCGATCATAACCCCAGGTAATTTTTTTGAATACAATGTAAGTGATCTTTTGCCAAAACAAAATGGTTTTGGTAGAAACCCAAATTACAACAGTGTTGCGTTCCCAGGTTTGGGTGGTTTCAGAAATGAAGTTGGTCCTGGAAATACACCAGGTGGACAGGGTGGTTCTAACGGTGTATTACATTATCTTCCTGCTCCTTTGGAATACTGGAACTACTTTGGAAAAAGTAACAAAAAAGTTAAGAAACGTCGCAGTGTTAAAAAGCGTAAAAGCAGACGTAAGAGTGTTAAAAAGCGTAAAAGCAGACGTAAGAGTGTTAAAAAGCGTAAAAACAAGAAATGAAATTAAGGAAATAATTTAATTAACAACGCCTTTAGCATTATTTGCAAAGCAAAATGACTTAATAATAAGTGATCGTTTACGATACTAATTAGTAAATTATTTAAATGTTTATAAATGCCTTTAGCATTATTTGCAAAGCAAATGTTAGACACTTTTAAAACTTTAATCTTCTTTTAGAGTATTTTTTCATCAATAATTCTATTTTCATGCTTTCTAAAGATAGTAGATTACCAAAAGCAATCATAAGTCCTATAACAAGGGCTATACCCGTAATAGATTTAAGAGCTGAATATCTCTCTTCTATCGAGTCCATATATTAGTAACAAACAAATTAAATTTGAAATAAATTGTCTGTAGTTTTATAATCGTTTTATAAATAATTAAATTTTCGTTATATGTTTATAATGTCATACAAAGACTTAATAGCATTTCACAATATTGGGAACAGTTGTTATTTAAATAGTGCTCTTCAAGTTTTATTATCTTGTGATGAATTTAGAGAATGTATATTTGTTGCTAATAAAGAAAAGAATAACAAGGGTTTAAATCTCCCGTTTTTGAGTATTCTGAATGAGATAACATTAAAAAGAGAAAATCCAGAAACACCAATTTCAAACCCAATACTACTTAAACAAATGTTGTCAGACCATAGTTCTTTTTTTAAAGATACACACCAACAAGATTGTCACGAATGTTTAATAAATATATTGGATATAATCCACGAAAATACGAAAACAACAGATAAAAATAGTTTAAAATTATTATTAGTTAATAATCGAATTATTAAGAAAAATCCAAGCATTAGTACCAACGCAAATAAACAATGGAAAGAAACAATGACCAAAAGTGGTGTATCATTTACTAGTTATTTATTTTCTGGCCAATTAAGATCAAATTTGATATGCCAAGGATGTGAACACCAGAGAGATAATTTCGAAATAATTAATAATTTAAGTTTGTCTTTACCAGATGTTGAAAAATTGGATATCATTGATTCTTTTGTAAATTATTTTGGAATAGAAACACTAGATGGTCAAAATATGGTTGAATGTGACAAATGTAAAAACAAAACAATCCATAAGAAAAATTTATCGTTGTGGAGATTCCCAAAAATCCTTATGATTCATTTAAAAAGATATACACAAACACCAAACGGTAATTACAAAAGAAATAATTGTTTGGTTGATTTTAGCCCAGAATTGATATTCAAAGAAAAAACTACAGAAAAAGGTAAAAAAACTAAATTAGTGTACGAATTACAATCCGTTGTGAACCATTTTGGAATGACACCAATGGGTGGACATTACACAAGTATTGTTAAACATAATGGAGATGGATATGACTGGATTCACGTAGATGATAGCAATGTTTATAAATTTGAAGAAAAGAATTTAGTAACCGCAGGAGCTTATATTTTAGTCTACAAATTAAAAACGGTTTAAGTATTTAAAACATAATTATATCAAACAAGAAAGATGAAGGTAATCAAGAGAGATGGAAAGCATGTTAATGTACGTTTCGATGAAATTACGGATCGGATTGAGTCTATGTGTAATGGACTCGAAACTATCGATCCTGTAAAAATTTCTCAAGAAGTGGGGCATAGGGTACGTGATGGAATTACTACGAGTGAACTTGATCAGCTTACGGCCAAACTTTGTGCTAACAAAATTACCAAACATCCAGATTATGGAAAACTGGCGGCTCGTCTTGTGATTGATGATCATCAGAAAAATACTGACCGTACTTTTGCAGATGTTTGTAGAACTCTTTTTTATAACAAAGACCAAGAGGGTGAACCTTGTCCGTTAATTAGTGCAGAAGTATTTGAGCATTCTAAGAATTTTAATAGAGAATTTAGTGATATTATTGATCATGGAAGAGATTACCTAATTGATTATTTTGGATATAAAACATTGGAACGTAGTTATTTACTTAAAATTAATAAGAAATGTGTAGAAACGCCACAACATATGTGGCTTCGTGTATCTTTGGGAATTCATGGAGGAATTACAGATCCGGTTGAAATGATTAAGAAAACTAAAGAAACATATGAACTAATGAGCAAAAAATTCTTTACTCACGCAACCCCAACTCTTTTTAATTCTGGTACTCAAAGACAACAAATGGCGTCGTGTTTTTTATTGGGAACTGATGATTCTGTCGAGGGTATTTTCAAGACTATTAGTGATTGTGCTCAAGTTTCAAAGTGGTCTGGTGGTATTGGTGTTCACATTTCTAATATTAGGGGTAATGGATCTTATATTCGTAAAACAGCTGGATATTCTAGCGGAATTGTACCTATGCTCAGAACCTATAATGCAACAGCTCGTTACATTAATCAAGGTGGAAAACGTAATGGCTCTTTCGCTATGTATCTTGAACCTTGGCATAAAGATGTATTGGATTTCTTGGATTGTAAGAAGAACCACGGTCCTCCCGAAAAGAGAGCCATAGATCTTTTGTATGCTTTGTGGATTCCAGACCTATTTATGAAGAGGGTATTTGATGATGCTGAATGGTCACTTATGTGTCCTTCTGAATGTCCTGGACTTCAGGATGTTTATGGTGAAGAGTTTGATGAACTTTATGCTAAATATGAGACAGACCCAAAGTATAAGAAAACAGTTGTAAAAGCACGTACTATTTGGGAATCTATTATTAATAGCGCAATTGAGACAGGAACACCTTATCTTTGTTTCAAGGATGCAGTAAACAAAAAGAATAATCAATCTAACATTGGTGTTATTAAATCCTCAAATCTTTGCGCCGAGATTAACGAGTATTCAGACAGTAAAGAACATTCTGTTTGTAATTTGGCATCTTTGTGTCTTCCCCGGTTTGTTGTTAACAGTGATTCGGGTCCCAAATTCGATTTCCAAAAATTGATTGAGGTTACTAAGGTCGTAACTTATAACCTAAACAAAACAATCGATAGGAACTATTACCCAACACCTGAAACAGAACTAAGTAATATGAAAAACAGACCTATTGGCATTGGAGTTCAGGGATTAGCTGACGCATATAACGAGATGAGATACCCATTTGATTCCCCCGAAGCAGCAACACTAAATAAACAGATTTTCGAAACTATTTATTATGGCGCAGTAACAAAATCAATTGAAATGGCAAAGGTAGACGGACCGTATGATAGGTTCGAGGGTTCTCCTATGAGTAAGGGAATTCTTCAGTTTGATATGTGGGACTCACACGAATTAGATCCAGTCTTGAATTATGATTGGGAAACTGTAAAATCAGATTTAATGAAATATGGAATTCGTAATAGTTTGCTAACAGCATTGATGCCAACTGCAAGTACGTCACAAATTCTTGGAGCCAATGAGTGTTTTGAGCCTCGGACTAGTAATATTTATGCCCGTAGAACGTTGGCTGGTGAATTTCAGGTTGTAAACAACTATTTAATCAATGATTTGGAAAAACTGGGGTTATGGAATGATGATATGAGAAAACGTATAATCTCTGAAAAGGGGTCTGTGGAAAATATCGAATCTATCCCCAAAGAGATTAAGGATTTGTACAAAACAGTTTGGGAGATTAAGCAAAAAGTATTGATAGACCAGTCTGCAGATAGAGGTAGGTTCATTGACCAGTCTCAGAGTCTTAATTTATTCTTTAACGTACCTGAATACCAAAAATTGACTAGTGCGTATTTTTATGCTTGGAATTCTGGGCTTAAGACGGGAGTTTATTACACAAGATCTCAGGCTGCCGTTGATGCAAAGACTACTATCCGGTTGGATAATTTGGATAAAGATCCTAAAGAAGTTGTAGAAGAGGAGTTTGACGAAGAGTGTTTGAATTGTTCGGCATAATTACTTATAAAAGACCAGATGAATGTTATAAAAAAATTAAAAAAATTAAAGAAAATTTATAATAAAAATGGGTTCCTATAACCCGTCAGTAAAGTATTTAAAAACTTGTAATATATTAATATTAAACAAAGAAAATGTTAAATATTAATAGATTAATAAACGAGGTGAATGGTGATGACAGAACTATCAAACAACTTGAATTTGAAATCGATAGTACATCATGTGATAAATATAAACTACAATTAAAACTAATGGTTAGAAAAAAACTTATTATTGATAAATATACTAATTTGAATGACAACCAAAAATTACAATGGGATTTATATGACAAGTATAGATCTAATTTAATTAAGGAAGCAGTAAGTGGTGTTAAAACCCCGAAATTTAATTGTGTGATATTCGAAGAAGTAGATTCCTATAGCATTATTGATACATTTAATTATAAACCTTATTTTGTATTTGATTTGGATAACAACATTAGGAAATTTTTATGTATAAAATTAAAGAATTTGGATGTTTTTAGGTATATAAAAAACAAGAATTCTCTTATTTTTTTCTTAAATTCATAGAAATTTAAATATTTTATATTGTTAAATGATTATAGAATCTTTAGCATTATATAAATCTAATGAAAATTACACAGATAACGCTGCTAGTATAGAATTATCAGAATTAAGCGATTCGCAATTGTTTATGCTTTATTCTATTTTATTTGCTTATGTATTTATTACATTTTATGTAGCTATTAAATATCCAATTGGGGGAAATAGGGTATTAAGTGTTATTGTGGCAATGTTCTTTTCAACTTCGTTTTGGATAGTTAAAATAATAGAAGAGTTATTTTTTAGTTCAGAACAAGTTAAAAAATCTAAAAAATCTAAAAAATCTAAAAAGAGTAATTATTATGGTAGAATTTATTAATCGTTTAATTGTACCCAATTAAATAATACATATATATTAAATGGGACATCCAAAGATATTTGTAGCAGGTTGTTGGGTTGAAAGAGCTAAAATTAACACAATTATTAAACAATTTGAAGAAATAGCCTATATTACTCATGATTGGACTGTTCATGAATCAGAAGAATTATTTAATAATAAGGTATATTTGAAATGTCAATCATTGTTGAGTGTAGATGGTTTAGAACGCGCTGATTACTTGGTTGTAATTATGGATGTTCCAAATTATCCTTATATGGGGACATGGACAGAAATAGGGATGGCTATTATGTCAGGAATCCCAGTATTAATGTACAACCCAATTAATGCATGCCAAAACAACATTTATATGCACCACCCTATGATTAGGAAATTTGACTCGTTAAATAGTATAGCTGAATATTTAAAGGATGATTAAATGCCTTTAGCATTATTGATACAGTCAATCGTTTTAAGATCAATTAATTAAATGAATTAAAGAATAAAGTTTGTAATATTAATATAATATATTATTGTATTAATAATGGATACTTCAAATGAGACAGAACCTATTCTAAAAGTGAACCCTGATCGTTTTACTCTTTTCCCTATCAATTATCCTGATATCTGGAAATTTTTCAAAACTGCCGAAGCAGCAACATGGACAGCTAATGAAATTGATTTTGGAGCTGACCTAAATGATTGGGACGAACTTAACGATGATGAACGTTATTTTATTGAACATATTCTGGCTTTCTTTGCAGGAAGTGATGGAATTGTTATGGAAAATCTTATGGGTACATTTTCAAACGAAGTTCAAATTCCCGAAGCTAGAGCTTTTTATGCTCACCAGGGTTATATTGAATTAGTCCATAGCGAAACCTACTCAAAAATGATTGACACTTTGATCAAAGACCAAGATCGTAAACGCGAACTATTTTCAGCAATTGAAAATATTCCTTGTGTAACTAAGAAAGCCGAATGGGCTCAAAAATGGATGGATCCAGAAACTAAACCTTTTAGACAGCGTCTGATTGGGTTTATTATAGTAGAAGGGATTTTCTTTTCTGGTAGTTTTTGTTCTATTTACTGGCTTAAGAGTAAAGGAAAGATGATTAATGCATTAGCTAAGAGTAATGAATATATTGCAAGGGATGAGGGTATGCATACAACTTTTGGAATTATGTTATATCATAAACTTATTAAAAAATGTGATGAATCTGTTATTCATGAAATATTCCAGGAAGCTTTGGAGATCGAAACAGAGTTTATTTGTGAGTCTCTTCCTTGTAAACTTATCGGTATGAATAGTGTTCTTATGGTCCAATACATTAAGTTTGTTGCGGATAATCTATTGACTGAATTGGGGTACACAACTCTGTATGATGTAGAATGTCCGTTTGATTTTATGGACAATATTAATTTGAGTGGAAAAGCAAACTTTTTTGAACAAAGAGTTAGTGAATACGCACAAGCATATTCGGTATCAAAACGTTCTGAGCGTGTTTTTGACACAAATACTGATTTTTGAATAAACAAATGATTAATTTAAAAATAATATATTTTTTATTATTAGAATCTATGGTATCACGTATTCCTCGAAAACCCAACATTAATATTATTAAGGCGTGTGAAAAAAAGGGGGTTGATATAACAGAAGAGAAATCACTGAAGGTATACAAACCTAAATCTAAACTCAAAAAACAATGCAAAATAGATTCAAGAAAGCGAAGCGTTCGTAAAGTGCGAAGCGTTCGTAAAGTGCGAAGCGCCCGTAAAGTGCGAAGCGCCCGTAAAGTGCGAAGCGCCCGTAAAGTGCGAAGCGCTCGTAAAGTGCGAAGCGCTCGTAAAGTGCGAAGCGTTAACAAACCTAAAAGAAAGAGAAGTACCAGAATGGTTAGAAAAAGAAAAAGAGACAGAGTTTCAAATGTTCGGAGAAGAAAGAGGTCAAGAAAGGTGTCAAAAACACCTATCAAAGAACGGTCCAGACTAGTTTCTAATATTCTAAAATCAAAAAGACACCACAAGGATGTTGATAAACTTAAACAACAGTTAGTTATAGTTATATCTTGCCCGGCTTCAGAAAAGAAAGTTCGTAAACAACGTTTGATTAAGGGTGTTAAAAATTACGTAGATACACCATATGTATCACCCGTAGAAAAAAAGAATATAATTGGTAAAATTAATAGATATGATCCTAAGCAGATAAATAGCCCACCAATTAAAAAATTAGATAATGTTCTAACAAAACCAAAAATTAATCCAACTGATGCTAAAAAATTTATTCAAGAATTAGATGATGTATTATCCAATAAATTAGACACACTAGCTTCTAAAAAACAGGTAGATACTATTGTCAGAGATTTTGACACATTTATGAAAAAACCAATGGTCAGTGATTCTGACAGAAAACTTATAATTTCTGAATTTGATAGAGCATCAGAGAATGTTTTTAAAAAATATTCAGAAGATAAATTACAAAGAAGAAGAAGTAAAGACTTTTTAAAATCCAAAAGAAGAATCAAGAAGGATGTTGATTCTGAAAGAAGACATAAAGAGAAGCTGGGATTTTATGATAAATATATTAAATCTAAAAAATTAGAAACAGATGTTATAGACAAGTACGAAAAAGAAAGATCTGAAGAATTAAAGCGTTACAACGACGAACAACTGGATATTCAAAAAAAAAGATTAATACGAGACAAACTATTCAAAAGAAAGGAAATAGTTAACAAACGGAGAGCGGATGAAAAGATTAGACGTGATGCCAAAAAAGCTGCGTATAGACAAGAAAAACTAATGAAAAAAATAGGAAGAGAACAAAAGAAGGCACAAAACAATTTATTGAAGGATAAAAGACAAAGAGGTCTGGAAAAGATTAAGGCTATGAACACTTACAACGAAGAAATAAAAGCACAAGGTCTCAGAAACAGAGAAATAATTGACAAGTTGTACGACGAAAACAGAGCATATAAGAAACAAAAATTAGAATTATTAGACAATTATAACAATGATAATTTGAAATTAATGGAGAGATACAAAGAAGAAAACGAAAAAGCTACAAACACAAAATGGGGAGAATTGAAAGATTGGATGAAAAAGTTTAATTCTTCTGATATACAACAAGCACAATTACCAGGTACTAAACCAACAGTTCCATTAACACTGAAAGACTTTCCAGAAATTGATGAACGTTTGTCAAGATTGGAAAGTGATGCCGATTCGTTTAATTTCGACAGTGTTTCAAATCCATTTGAAAACCAAGATCGTAGATATAACGACAGTAATATCAGTGCAAGCGGACAAACTAAGAAAGAATGGGGAGAATTTGAAGATAAATTTAATAAATACGTTGAAACAGAAAAAGCAGTAAAAAATATGGAATCAACTAAGTTAGAAAAATTAAAGGCACAGGTTTATTCGACGATTAGTGAAGCAACTAACGTATTTGATACACAAGCAAAGTTGATTAAGGCACAAGAAGGTATTATTAAATCAATTGTGGACAAACAAGATGATTCAGATATTAAACTTCAAAAATGGACACAAAAGATGGAAGAAAATGTTGCCAAAAGAGATAAAATAATTGAAAAATTGGTTCCAGAAATTGTTAAAATGCAAGAAATACCCGAAACTACCGAGGTTAATAAACTTTTACAGTTACAAACTCTTATGTCAAGAATGCCTGGTATACAACAACCTATGTACCAACAAGGTTATCAACAACCTATGGGTATGCAACCAATGATCATTCAACAACCTGGACAGGCTGATAATTCAAACCAAGCAGTATTAGAAATGGTTAGACAGCTTAAAAACCAAGAAAATGAATCCGTTAAAACACAGTTAGAAACATTAACAAAAGCTGTGTTAGCTAGAGAATTACCTACACAAGCTCAGACCCAACCAGAAAACAATAAAGCGATCAGTAAACAAATTGAAGCTATGACTGCTAAATTATTAAAAAGCAATGATTCTAAATATCGCACCAAGTATAAGAATCTTAAATCCAGCAAGGACGCAAAGGTGTTGAGCCAATTAACTGAATTAACCAAAGCAGTTAATAAAAATGTTGGTACGGATCCTGAATTAAAAAACCAATTGAAAATACTTACGGCCGCAATATTGGAAAACACGAATAAAACAGATCCAGCTGTTTCGGGTTTATCTTCGGATATTAAAGATTTGGCTAGATCACTTCAATCCGGGAATACAAATAACAACGATGATGTAAAACAACAATTGAATATGTTAATACAAGATGCTATGAATAAAGGTGGTAACACCGGCAGTCAATTATTCGATCCAGTTGTTGCAAACAAAGTAGATAATTTAGAAAATTTGATAAGAAACCAACGTGGTGGAACTGATCCAGTGTTATTAAACCAACTTCAAAATATGACAAGAGCTTTGGAATTGAATCCCGGAAATAACCAAAATTCAAGCAATGCTGTAATGCAGAAACAATTAGATATGTTAACACAAAATATACAAACGTTAATGGCGAATCCTAGGAATTCAGGAAATGCTGGAAATGCTGGAATACCAGTAATAAATACTACAATAGCACCAACTCTTGCAAACACTCCAACTCTTGCAAATACACCGGGTGTTAGTGGTGTTGGTGGTGTTGGAGGTGTACCATTAACTGCTGCTGGTATTCAGGCTATGTTGGATAAACAGAATCAACAAAATAACGAAAGAACTAAGAAAATGATTGAAGAAGCGAATAGTAAATTATACCAAAAAATATTACCCCAGGTTAAAACTCGTAATTCATTTATAGAACAACAAAATAGAAGAGAAGGACAAGAATTAGGTTTTGTTGTTGATGAAACAGGCAAAACAAGTGTAGATTCTAATGCCGCAGCAGCTAAATTAGCAGCATTAATTAACAACCCAACCCCTGCTGCCGTAGCCAATTCGGTTACGTCGAATGTTGTACAACCACAGACTGTAACACCTACTGCAGATTTTGTATCGAACAGTGGGGTATTAAAAGGGTTGGAAGGTAAGGTTGATGCAAACCAAGAAGAATTGGAAAGAAAAATACAAAATTTAAGTGAGATTGTAAATGCGTTAACAGCCAATCCACAAGCCGCAAAACAACCAGGATTACAACCAGTTATGCAACAAGTTGCCCAAGACACCAATGCATTAAAAGCAAGTGCGTCAACCCCCGCACAAATAAACCAATTAAATGGAATAGGTTCAGAAATTAGAGATTTTAAACATTCGTTAGAAACTACATTGGCTGTTCAAAATGAAATAATGAGAAATAAGATTTCCAATACTCAGGTAGTCCCCCAATCTTCTGGTACTACCGCACAATTGACAGCACAACAAGTTAAAGATGAAATTGAAAGTGCTTTGAAATCGTTACAGCTTCCAGATTATAATAGAAATTTAGAGGGTCTAATTGAACAAAACACATCGTTGTCAGAAAAATTAGATACAATAAAAGAAGCTCAAACGAAAGAAACATTAGATGATGTAGGACCAGTAACTACTATAACGGTTGATAACTTGCCAGAATACATAAAAAAATTTAAAGAAGTATTAGATAAATTAAGGTTAGAACAAACTGACCCAATAACACAAATTAATTTGATAAATTTGTCTAACTTATTAAATGGTAAAGCAAATGATATAGAAACTAAAATCCGAATTCTTATGAAAAATATTAGTGATCCCGTAAAACTTAAACAATTAGAGGATTACATAGAAACTCTAAATGAGAGTATAAATGTTACTCTGAAATCAATAACTGCTACAAACAAGTTGTTTAGTGAGTTAATTACCAAATTAACTACAAACGAAGAAACTGTTACGGTACAATTAAACAAATTGCGCAGTAATATTGAGAAAATGAAAGGTTCTATAACAGATTATTTGTTTGGAAAGCTTGAAGATGCTATTAAACCTGGAACAAATATAAATGATGACAGTTTAGATGAAGTAACTAGATTGTTAGACCAAGTATCAGACACACCTGCTAAGAATAAGTCTACAGACAGTATTGCTAAAATAAAAAGAGCAATGGACAGTTCAAACGAAGCTGTATTTAATAGTTTTTCAGACCAATTGAGTAAGGTTACTACTAAATTAGATGATTTAAAATCCCTAGTGGATAAAGAATACGTAGGTGGTGATAAGGCTGATCTCGTTGCAAAAAAACAAGAAATAACAGATGTTAATAATAATTTCAAAACTCTTAAATCAAATATTAAAAAAGGTGGTGATTTAACTAAAATAAGTAAAGAAATAAAACGACTTGAGACCCAAATAGAACAATTAGGGGTTGGAGTAAAATATAAAGACCAGCTTAAAGAGATAAGTTTGGGTGCAATAGAAGGTTTGAGAGTTATTGTAGCTATTACCGAACTTATCAGAAATACAGTAACAGCCCGAGATAAAATAAAATATGAACAAGCAATAGCAGATTTAAAAAGGTCAGAAGCACAAGCAATAGCAGATAAAAAAGTGGCAGAACAAAAAGTAGTAGCATTAGAAGAAGCAGGAGTTGATGCAGAAGCAGCAAGACAAGAAGCAGAAACAGCAAAACAAGAAGCAGAAACAGCAGCAGCAGCAGCAGAAGCAGCAGCAGAAGCAGAAGCAGCAGCATTACAAAATCTTACTAATGCGACAGGTGATAAAACATTACTTCAAGATTTATATGATAAAGCAGTAATAGCAAGACAAGAGGCAAGTAAAAAGAATTCGGAATCTAATTTGAAATTGGGCCGGGCTAACAGAAAACTTGCTCAAGAACAGCAAGATAAATTAGCGGCTGTTCAAGAAGCTGCAGATAAAACTAAAAAATTAGAGGTTGTTTTAGAACAAATGGAACAATTAACTCAATTTGCTGAAATAAAGTCTTTGGCAATTGATAAAAAAGATAGATTTGTTAGCGCTTTGTCTGCTGATTTATCTTCAGCAAAAGCAGAAACAGAAAGGTTAGAAAAATTAGCAGAAAAAACCGCCCAAGATAACGTAAACGCAGCACAACAATTAGCAAAACAAACCGCAAAAGATTTGGAAGCAGCTAATAAAAAATTTGAAAAAGAAGAACGTGAACGTATAAAAGCTAAAAAAGAGTTAGCTAATTTAAGAGCTCAGTCTGGAAGTACTGTAGGTCAACAAGCTAATGCACAATTAATACTAGATTTACAGGCTAGAGATAAGGAAATAGCTGCTAAAGAGTTAGAAATAGCTAATAATGCTAAGGAATTAGCCTCCAAAGAGCTCGAACTAGCCAAACAGCGAGGGATTGCGGCAACAGTTACTAAAGCTTCGAGTACAAAAGATGTTACTATGGCTAGATTACAGGGAAAAATTAAAAGATTGGAAGGTGAAGCTATAACATTAACACAAAGAGCAGAAAGAGCAGAAAACGCATTAAAACCAGTGACACAAGAAAGAGACAGGTTACAAGCTGCTATGAAAATTGTCGACCAAGAACTATTAAAATTAGGAATTCAAAATATAAGTCAATTAAATCAAGCATTATTAGATATAGAAGCTGCCGCAACCTCAGCCGCAGAAGCTGCCGCACAAGGTGATAAAGATGCACTGCAAGCTATTATAGATGAATATGAAAAAATCAGAAAAGTAAACGATAGTGGTGTTGCCAACCCAGGAGGCGCCGGCGGCCCTGCATTCTTGACCCAGACTATCGCTTCTGAAATATCGATTCTTAAATTCATTGTAGATGCGTGGCAAGATACGAACTGGACAAATATAGGTGCTGCTAATAGTCCTCAACTTGTTGAAAAGGAATTAGTAAGACTTCAACGTGAGGTAACTAAATTACAAACACAAACACAAACACAAACACCAGCACAACAAGCGGCTGCACAACAACAACAACAAGAGTTACAAGCGTTACGACAACAATTACAAGCGGCACAACAACAATTACAAGCGGCACAACAACAAGCGTTGGCGGCTGCAAAAGCGGCACAACCAACGGGACCAACACAACCAACACAACAACCACCTTCTCCTGCACCAGGAACCTGTAAAGCTCAAAAAAGTGTAATTGAAGATTTTAATATTACGTCTGGTGTGAGATTATCATCTATTATCAAAGCATTGTTTGAACTATATCAATCAAAAGACAAAATTGTTGGTATAACTAGACCGGTTATTAACAATTTATTAAATCAAAAAGTACCCACTTTAAACCAAACTTATAAATATGTTTATACAACATACAAAACAGCTACCCAAAAAACTAATGCTTCGGGTAGTAGGTTAGTAGAAACAAACCCAAGAAATCCATTGGTTTCTATGTTTGATAATGTTATCAAAGAAGCTAAATCCTTTAATAACTGGGGAGATTGTAATGCAGTAATTATTATGGAAGCTAAAGTAAAGGGTGTAATAAAAATACAAGCACACGTACAAGAAGATTTCGAAAATATTAAGGGTGTAGGAAGAATTTTTATTAAAATGAGACCAGGTATAGACAATACAGGTGACGAAATAATCAGAAAAGATCCAGATTCAGAATCTGTACAATTTGATAGTCAGATATGTAACCCTATTATAGGAAAAAGTAATATAAGTTCTAAACCATTTTTTGCTGGTATTTTTAGTAAAGTATTCCCTCCTACTTGGACAAGTAATGAAGTAGAAACAGTTGGTACAACAACATATAGTCCTGGTCAAGAAATACCATATAACAATGAAGCAACTTACAACCATTCTGTAAAATCTGTAGTAGAAAGTATCAAAAATAACCCATTTGATTTAAGTATTGTTGCGTATGGACAATCTGGTTCTGGTAAAACTTATACTTTATTAGGTGAAAAGGGAGGTGAAAAGGGGTTATTACATTATTCTCTTAATCAATTAGTAAATGAGGTTCCTGGAATACAGATTAGTTTATCAGCTGTACAGTTATATCAAGGAAGGGCTTATAATGCGTTAGGAGCTCCTGAACCAGGACAGAAAAATATTATTACGGATATGGATGATTCTGATTTACAAACTTTTCTGTCAAAAAACCCAGATGTAAACCAATCAAGTGTAATACAAGTAGATGGTGCAAATAGTGGCGATGAACAAATTAAGTTGTGGAATTTAGCTTCTGAGAAATTTAAATATTTGGAACCATCCCAATCTAACAAATTATTACCTAGTTTGTTTATTGAACCAGGTGAGGGTAGCCCAGCACCAGGACCAAACAATAAAGTTGTTTACAGCGGAAGTGCGGAATTAGGGAAATTTTTTACAGCAAAGAAAACTGGTGACGAACCAACATTTAATAGAAAAGTAGCTCAATCAGTTACCAAATCAACAATAGATTCAATATCGAAAGATGTAACGTCTGAAATAAATAACATAAGTAGTTATTTGGTACAAAACGTTTTATCGAATAGACCAACCAGAGCCACAAAAATGAATCCAGAAAGTTCCAGAAGTCATTTGTTCCTTATATTTAAACTTAAATTTCCAGATGGGTCAACACGAAAAATTACTTTTGTTGATTTAGCCGGTAATGAAGTATTTTGGAATGTTCCTAAAGAACTGAATGGTTATTTACCACCTGGTTTACCAGAAAAGGATAGAATTAAAAACGACAAATCAGTTTTGTGGACTAATACAGAAACGTCAAAAGAAGGCAAGTTTGTTGGTGAAAGTTTAGGTCATTTAAGAAAAACTATTACGGCTTTTGGTAAAAAGGGTGTGGACAAGACATACATCCCTTCTGAAATAGTTGGAAAAAATGTCAGACAAAATCAAATAGTAAGTATGTTTATTGGTAAAAAGGGTGATTCTTATTATGCAACTGACCAGTCACATAGTGTTGCAATGTATAACGTACTATCTTATGTAATAGATTTATTTGAAGAAAATAAGAAATCATTATCAAAAGTTGCTATGTTCCTAATGTCACACACATATTTACCACAACTTGATGGAGAAGAAATAACTAAAGAAAAAGCTACTATGATATGTAATACAACAAGTAATACAATTAAGTTTGGTGCTGAACTTGGTACAGCAGGTATACAATTTGGTGACAAATTTGCATTTAATAATTCAGTCGCAACTAAGGCAGCAGCAGATAAAGCATTAGCTGCACAACAAAATTCTCAAAGATTAGCAGCGAAACAAAGATTAGCACAAGAAAGATTGGTTGTAGCTGATGCTGTTACTAAACGACAGTTGCTTACAGACTATGACAGAGAAATTAGAAAACAAATAGCATCAATATCTAGTGTTATTAACAAAACAAAAGCAACTACTAACTGGTCGGTTGCATATTCAGCATTCGATCTTGATGTTCCGAATGATTCTGTCGGGAATGATAAATTTAAGAAGGCTTTAGATGATTTAGTAAGTCCTGAATTTAAAGTACTGCCCACCAGATACAATTTCGGTCTTATCCGCCGCAGAAGTTTCAGACAGACTCGAAAAGTTAAGAGCCGGCGAAAGAGAGAACGTAGTCATCGTAGAGTTAAACGAACTAGTTATTCCAAGGCTGTACGCCCAAGAAAACGAAACAGTTTGAGAATAAGACAAAGAAGTACCCGACGTAAACCCAAAGTGTTACAGATGGGTAAGAAAATGGCCCGAAGACGCAGTCAGACGCCTAAGCGCCTGGGTCGAAGACGCAGTCAAAGAAGTACCCGAAAGGCTAGAAAGAGTAATACACTGGTAAGAGCTAGAAGACGCAGCAAAGTTATAAAAATTTAAATCTCTGTGTAATTAAACAATCCAAAAACTAAATTATTTAATTTTTAAACAATAAGATTAAATAAAACGGTTTAAAGAATAACCATACATATATATTATAATGAGAACAAGTAGCACACAAAGCAGTACACAGAACAACAACAAGACAAACAAAATGGCACAAGCAACATTGGTTTCGAAATTGAACGTGGGGTCGATTGGGTATGACAAGATTAAGCCTAAGGGGAAGGGAAAGATTGTTCATATGAATTACAATGGTTCTATGATTCGTCTTCAGATTCCGAACACTCGGGTTCCTTTCGGTCTTAGTACTTATGAGAATGAGAAGGATGGTTCTAAGAAATATAGCATGGAGCTTACCCTTGGTGGTAACAGTAAGATGGATTCCTTCCGTGAGAAGCTAGAATCCCTAGACAATCGTAACGTTGACACAATTGTTAGCAACGGAAAAGCATGGCTTGGTGAGGATAAAACTAAGGCTGTTGTCGAGGGAGCACTTTACGGATCTCTGATCAAACCTGACAAGAAGGGTGAGTCTCCTCCTCGCTTTAAGATCAAGCTTCCTATCTGGGAGGGTAAGCCGATGTTTACTGTTTATGATTCGGATCATAATGTTGTAAAAACTTATGACATGGTTGATGGTGAGCCGGTGCTTAACTGGGATTGGGCACAGAATGGTATGGAGATTCGTACTATCGCAGAGTGTGAGGGACTTTGGGTAGTTAACAAGAATGTTTACTGTACTTGGCGTGCTGTACAGATCCACGTAACCAAGAAGTCTAACCGTCTTACAGAGTTCGCTTTTCAGGATGAGGACGACGATGCCGATGATGTTGTTGAGAGTGACGATAATGATGAATCTTTAGAGGAGGATGACATTGATTCAATGGCAGAGTCTGAGGTTGATGAAACTGATTAAATTTCGTAGAAATTTTAATTAATTAAAAAAAAATATAAACAACAACTAATAATACAATGTTCAATATTTATAATATAAGGATAATGATTGATTCAAATCAAAATAATTATATAGTAACCTTACAACCTAACGGTCTTATACAAGAAGTTTCTAAACACAAAATAGGACTTGGTCCTTATTATAGAATTAAACCAGACGATTCTTTAATAAAGAACAAAGATACGTGTTCTATATGTTTAGAACAATATGTTCCAGGAACTTATAAAAGAGTATTGGTGTGTAATCACGCATTCCATAAAAAATGTGTAGACAAATGGTTTAAAACATCATCTAACACATGTCCTATTTGTAGAAATTATCACTGCCCATTACTTACAGATATTCCCAAATCTTAATATTGTTAAGCATAAGTTGTTTAGGTCTATTAATACTTATAATTCGGTCACGATTGTGACCCTTAACTGTTCTATTTTTAAAATCTATACCAGCAAAATCCTCATAATCGCTAATACTTTTGGCGCTACCCATTCCAAACTTTTCGATATCCTTTAAAATAACAAGGATATCTAATTTTTTGTAATTTAATTGATCAATTTGATCTTGAAATCCAAATTTATAATACAACCTAAGGCGAGACAGTAATTCAATCTGTTTACGTTTGAGATCGTCATGATCTTTCCAAAATGTACGCCTATGATCTCTTTTAAAAGAGGTATAAACTAACGCTTTGTGTGGACTCCAAAATTTCCACCCACGAGTAAACAATCGAAGAGTTATGTCTAATTCTTCACCAAAGAATAAATAAGGAAGATAAGGGTCATATGGAGCATCCCGCAATATTTCAGAAGTACTGAATGAAAAACAAGCACCCCATGCTTCAGATTTAAAAGGTTTAGTAATTTCCCCCAATTCTGTATTGTATTCAGACTGTATTCTTGTAAAATGATCTTTTTCTCTTATTCCTTCAACATAAAGACCAGTTCTAAGAGAATTAGGATTATATTCCCTAGTTTTTAGGTTATATTCCGGAGGATATTGCGTAAGTACAGAAAGTTTTGGTAATTTGTTTAACATATCAATTAATTCAATATCCCAATCCTTAACAAATAAAGTATGTGAATCTATCTGTAAAAAATATTCTTCATTTTTCCACTTTTTCTGAATTAAATACCGTGCCCAGTTCGGACCCATCGCTTTTTCGTAGCTAACCGTGTCTACAAAAACATTCGATTTACCGAGTAGATTTTGGGGCAAGTCGGAAACCGATTTATCATCAATTCCATTTTGTTCGTATATGTGAATCCATAAATTTTTTGGGAATTTGGCCGTATTTATGAGATTAGAAACTGTTTTGGGGCATTCCGGGTCTCTGTAACTGGCTATACTAACAAAAATCTGATCTTTAGCTAATTCTGGGTTTATATATTGAACAGAATCTAATTTGTTAATAAACAAATCTTTATATTTTAATGATTCGTTTATGTCCCCAATCTCCAATATTGTCGAACAGAAACAGTAAAAGTATATAAGGATTCCAATTGTTATAATAATAAAAAGGATCACTGTGTGATTAAGGAAGTCTTCCATCTTACTGTGTGTTTTTATTAAATTTAAAATAAATATCCACAATAAAATGAACAACGATTCTGGATCTGATTCAGAAAATAGCATAGATTTATCCAACCCCCATGTTACTCGAGGAGAGGTTCAAAAAATACTTGGTATGAGACCTAAAAATTTAGATTATTATCGTAGAGCTTTTGTCCACAAGTCTATTAATAGAAATGTAAAAAAAGCTAGAAACCAGAAAGTTTTGGAATATATGACTGAATCAAATGAAAGGTTAGAATTACTAGGAGATTCAGTATTGGGTCTAGTAGTAACTCATTATTTATTTAATAAATTTCCTGATAAAGCCGAAGGGTTTTTAACCAGAACTAAAACAAAAATTGTACGACGGGAAGGTTGTGCTTTGTTTGCCAGACATCTTAATCTTGGTGATTTTATCTTAACAAGTGATCACATCAAAATTAATAAACAGTCAGACAAAATACTAGAGGATACATTTGAGGCATTTGTTGGTGCTATTTATCAAGACCTTGGGTTTAAATTCGCTACAGCATTTATTACTAGATTGATTGAATTGTATATTGATTTTGATACAATTTTAACAGATAATAATTACAAAGATGTACTTCTTAGATATTCACAGAGTAAGGGTTATCCACTGCCTATATATGAAGAGTTGGCAAAAGATGGTCCGGCACATAGATGTAAATTTACTATGTGTGTAAAATTGATTGTTACTGAAAATGGAAACACACATTCTATAAAATCATCAGGAGTTGAAAAAAGTAAAAAATATGCTGAACAAGTTGCTGCTAAAAATTTGTTAGACAAGTTAGACCAAAATGACCTTAATATCTTTATTAATCGAGATAATAGTTAAGGCATTTCAACAAAAATAATTTCTAAGTTATTAGTAAATGGCTAAAAATAGTATAGGTCAAATTATAGTAGTTATTCTAATAGTTATACTAAGTACTAGCAGTTGTTCATTTTTTTATCATAAAATGATAGATCGTGTTGAACCAATAACAAGTGAAATAAACGGAAGAGATTATACAGTTAGGTCAGATTCAAAAGACCAAAAAGAAGCAGCTGATCATTTAGCAACAATTTCAGAAAAAGTGGATAAGTTAGTAGAATATATGGTATCGAATAATTTACCAGATGAAACAATATCTGCTAGATTAAAGGATAGATGGACTGGTTGTAAATTTAGAGAAACAGCAAGTCACGAAACTACTGCTGCATATACTATTAATAAAGGATCTGAGATGAGGTTATGTGTTCGTGATTCTGAATCTAATATAGAAAATTTAAATACAAGTATGTTTGTTGTACTTCACGAACTAGGACACGTAATGAGTGTAAGTTATGGACATAACGAAGAATTTAGGAATAATTTTAGTTATATAGTTCACCTTGCATCTGCATTAGGTTATTATAAACCAGAAGATTTTGAAAATAGACCAGTAAATTATTGTGGAACTGAAATTAATACAACTCCCTGTATGTCCGGAACTTGTGAATATACGAGTATACCATTGGTTAATGTTGAATCATTTGGTAATACAAGAGGAATGGGTCATTTTTAATTTAATTAAATTAAAACCAAAATAAAATGTTTGTAATTGTTAAATATGTGGTTATCGTTTAAAAAGAGTAAACGCAAAGCGTCCAGAAAGCCCAGAAAATCCAGAAAGGTTAGAAAATCTAAAAAAAGCAAACGGGCTAGCAAACGTAAGTCAAGACGGTCTAGCAAACGCAAGTCAAGACGCAGTTTTGGTAAACGTAAAATGGTTAGAAGATCGAGAAAATTCGGTGCCGCTAAAGGACCTGGGTTCCAAGGAGCAACTTCTTTCCAGAATGGTTATTCTAATTACTTTGGAGCACCCGAACCATTTGTAAATGCATCTGAATGGTTTTACCCCAACCCTGGAAGCAGTGGTGGAATGATCGGGTCTGGCAAAACAAATTACCAATCACCAAACATGCTAAAGATGTACAGTTACGGAAGAAAGAAGTACTAAGGTTTAATTAATTTTAAAAAATATATTTGGTTATTAATGTAATGAAAACTCCAAAGTGTATAGTTTGTAAAAAAAAGACTCTAACTGGTTCAAATTGTTCTTGTGGTGTGTATTTGTGTATCGGACATAGACATCCGGAATCACATAACTGTACAGACCAAGAGAAAAATATAATCATAAGTAAACAACAAATAGAAAAAAAGTTATTATCTGCAGCTACTGAAGATGTTAAAGTTGCAAAAATTTAAGATGTTTTGTATCGTAATCCGATTTTATAGAAATTGACTGTGCAAATAATGCTAAAAGCATTTAAAGTAATATTTTTAATTCTTCCTTAGTTTTATCACTTAATTCTTCAGGAAATGTTATAGTAAACATAATTATCAAACATCCATCATCGGTCATACCTTCTTCTGGAATCTTCTTAACTGTATTAGGGTTTATAATACTTGTTCCCTGAATGTCTAACGTTCTACCATCTAAATGTATTATAGATCTTTCAAATCCTGTTAATGCTTCTTTTAAATTAAGTGTTAGATTAATCTCCAAATCTTTTCCAAATCTTTTGAATAATTTGTGCTTCTTTTCGAAAACCTGTACAACCAAGTCTCTGTTATCTCTAAATTTTGGAATTATAAGTGGATGTGATGTATCAAAACCAGGTGGGATAGTTATTTCAATTGTATCTTTTATAACTTCTTCATCTGGTACCATAAACATCATATTTATAACACCCTGCATTTCATTAGATCCCATTTCAACTTGTTTCATTCCCTTAATAATTGTATAACTATAACTAACTTGAAATTTACCACCTACATACAATTCTTCCAAACTCAATTCTATACAAGCTCTTGCTGAACTTGCTTTAGGTTCCATACCAAACATAGCACCAAGACCACCCATACCTCCAAAACCACCCATGCCACCAAACATACTAAATAATTCGGAGAGATCTGGAAATTCTTCGACTATGTTTGTAGGTTTTGTTATTTGAGTGTAAGCTTGAGTAATCTTCTTGAACTCTTCTTCTGCGTTGGGGTCATTGTTCTTATCTGGGTGATATTTTAAGGCTAATTTATGATATGCTTTTTTTATTTTACTGGTTGAATCAGATCTAGAAACACCTAATATTGTATACGGGTCTCTTGACGCCATTTATCATTGGTTTGATATTATAATTAAAAATCAAACGTTAATACTAAGTATGAAATTGGTTATAATAATATTAATAGTTATATTCCTTTATACCTTTTATACCTATTTTTGTAAAACAGAAGAGTTTAATTCAATAAAATTAGAGGGAGACATCCCATTAACAATCCACCAAACTTGGAAAACTAAGGAATTAGATGGTAAATTTAAAGAGGGTGTTGAGTCTTGGAAAAAATTAAATCCTGAATTTGAACACAAGTTGTATGATGACTTCGACTGTTTAAATTTTATTAAAACTAATTATCCACAATATTTGGATTTTTATCAAAACTTGGAATTACCAGTTCATAAAGCTGACATATTTAGATATCTTGTTATTCATAAATATGGAGGAATATACACTGATATAGATACTATTTGTATTAAAAGTATTAAAGAAACGTTAGACAAACCAATGATAGTTGGTATTGAATATCTCCCCGAATTTAATAAAGGAAAAACACAATATAATCAGTGGTTTTTTGGTTCTGTTCCCAACAATCCAATATTCATTCAAACGGTTGAAGAGATTATTAACCGGAAAAATAAATTAGATACTTGGGGACGAACAATTATGCTCTTATTGGATTCAAGGCCTGTTACTAAGAATGAAGAGACCTATTGGTTGACAGGTCCCTATGTATTCAGTGACCTAGTCCAAAAAATACCAAAAGATTCTATACACATATACGACCGATGTGCTTTTGGGTCTTATGATACTCGTGAAGAATGTAGATCCAAAGGATACTTAATTCATGGGTTCCAAGGGACATGGAAAGATAATTGGAAGAAATCCAATATGAAATGGTAATCTAATTGCGCTTTTTAGACTTGCGCTTTTTAGACTTGCGTTTTTTAGACTTACGTTTTCTTGATCTTCTTTTAGACTTGCGCTTTTTACGAATTTGTTTACCAAATGCATTCATTTGTGATTTTGTTGACATAATTTGTTGTATTCTCTCCTTTAGTATACTATCTCCAGGTCTTAATGATTGTATAATTTGAACATCTACACCTTGGTAACGGGCAATAATCATGTTTATCTGATTTTCCAACTGTGATATTTCTTGTGTAATTTTTTTTATTTTATCATTATTTACTAATATTAGTTTGGCCTTTAGATCAGTATTATTTTTTGGCTCTGCTACGAGATTCATAGCACCTCTTCTTCGTATTGCTCCTTTATAGTTACCTAACTTTTTTATAGTATTCTCTGTTCTAACAATCTCTTCCCGTTTCTTTTCAATAATAGTATATAACATACGCATATGTTCTATATCTTGAGTAGTATTTAAGAGTTCTGTCATCAGCACCTCATGAACTAACATTTCTTCTTCATTTACTGGATTCATTTAATTAAAACAAAGATTTTAATATTTTTTAATTTTTAAAAACCCATTTTTTTTAAAGTTCCATCCCTTAAATTTGGGATTGGAATTCTCCTTTTCATTACACCAGTCTTCTAACCCTGCTTGATCTTTTTTGGAAAAATCTATCCCTGCCGCCAACCAATAATCCTCTAATCTTCTAACCTTACCGAAACCGTAAGAATGTAAATCCTTTAGGAATTCGTCAGCCACACTTGTTTTAGGTTCTAGGCCAAGTAAAAATAAAACACGTTTCTCAGCATTACGTCTACATGTTGTCGAATCTTTATGATCTGTCCAATATTTTGGTTTTTCTGGGCGTCCATAATGATGCCAAGCAACCTTTATGTTTGGTGTGTAAAAGTCGTATCCATGAGTCCACAGTCTCGCAGACAAAAGCGTTTCTTCACCTTGAAACAAGTGTGAAAGATTTGGGTCGTAAGGAACTTCATCCAAAAAGTTTCCGTGTAAAAACATAAAACCTCCAGCCGCGAATGGTTTGGGACAACGTTTAGGTTTATCAGACTTACTGGTCCAACCAGCAAGGAATACAGGAATTTTATCGTTACTTAGTCTTCCGTTACACATTTCGGGTGCACCTTCTATTTTCATCTGTTCTTGAGTTGGTGGATATACCGTTAGTATAGGTCTTTTGGAATCTTCTTGGCATTGTCTAAACATTTTTATTAAGTCTGTGTCCCAATGTTTTCGAAAATGAGTATGTGAATCAATCTGTAGAAAAAATTCTTCACCTTGCCATAGTGTTGCACACCAATATCTTGCGAATGTAGGACCCTTGGCTTTCATATAGTCCATACTAATATCCCTAATCTGTTTCTTGTATTTCGGATCCAATCCTAATTCACATTGTTCTTCGGCTTCCTTGTTTTGTTGACAAGTTCCAACAATTACATTAAATGGATTGTCTGCTTGATCAAATATAGACTTTAATGTTTGTTGACATTCGTCGTCACGATAACTTGCTACCGAAACGAATATTTTATTTGATTTAATCTTTTTTTTAACTGGATTTTTAAAAGGGATAAAATCTATACAAGTACTTCCAAAATTTTCTGTAAATGATTCATTAACATTACAATAACAAAGAAATATGTTTAATAAAACAAGAATAGCGAAGACTGTTATCCAAATATCTTTATTGGTTTTTGTTTTGCTCATCTAACAAGTACAAAGATTTTTTAATTCGTTAAACTTAATTATTTAAAATCTTTGTAGTTGTTATACATATGGAGCACGAATTAAGTAAGAATATGCCTATTAGTGCTTTTATAATATTTGTGGGATCTTTTATACTATTTTTGTATTTATTATACGATGATTACACAAAAACTGAAGCAGATCAAAGACCAATAAATGAGACCGTGTGGATATACATCTTTTTTATATTATTAATTATTTGTATAATCGTTTCTGGAATGTGTGTTCTTAACAGTAGACCTGAATTTAAAATGAATAAAAAGGTTAAAAAGATTAAAAACAGTTTTCAGTCTATACTTCCAATGTTCAAAGGTAAAAGAATTATATAAGCTTAAATTTTGGCCAATTAATGTAATCGTTCATATACTTGGGATTGAATTTCTGAGATAACAGATATGTTCCTATACCACAAAGTATTACAACAATTATCAACTGTATCCATGCCAATGTAAAAGCATCTTCTTTGTCCTTAATACTGTTATATATAGCATTAGATAAAGTATTCTTTACTAATGATTCGTATTTTCCAAATATAAAGAGATCATCCCATTCATTCCAATCTTCTTCTTCGTCGAATGTTAATAGGTGGTGATCTCTGTGTCTTTCACGATCATGAAATTTCAGATCTCTACCCCAGTCTATCAATTTTTTCTCAAACTCATTAGGCTTGGTTAAAAATTCTCTTATTCCTTTTGTCTTGTAGTGTGAGTCTGGATCTCTAACATGATAAGATTCATGAACTAACATTTCATATAGAAAAAATATCAAATAAGACCAAAATGTTATATAATTCGTAGTGAAAAAGAATAATAATATAATTGGCCATGGATATTTATAATAACTATAACGAGTATAACTCGGATATTGAGCGAATATAGATGCATCTTTAAAATGGTGATAATGTGCTAATCCTGTATATCCCAATTTATCTTGTTCTAAAAATTCTGCATGAGTATATACATGAATTGCACAAAATATTATCTGTTCTAAAATATATCCAAGTATTATAAATCCTATAAAAAATAACCAACCTTTTGAATTTTTTATATTAAATGATGTATAAATTATAGTAGAAATGAAACCAGTCCATACAATAAAATATATTAGAGGATAAAAATACCTACTTCTTTTTTCTTCCTCTTCGCATGTTTTTAAAAATTCTTTTATTAGTTCCTTATTTGATAACGATGTTCGAGCTAAACAATCTTCTTCTAATTTTGTTTCTTCGGCATTTCTACCCATTAATAATACAAAATATTTTAATAAATCTTTTATTTTTTTAAAAATTTTAAATCCTTTATATTTAATTCTCTGAACGGAAAGATGTATATAGGAGTTCCTTTTTTATGAAACTCTAACGATGTATGATCAATTGATCTGTGTACAAAAATATTGTTTCCAGATTTGTTCGATCTATCCGAACTTGAAAACGGATTCTTTATTTTAGTTGATCTCTCATCTGTAGGAGGTGTTTTAATAAGTCCGAAACCTTCTTTTAAATTTTTTGCAATTATTTGAAGTTGTTCATTACCAATTATTACTATGGGTGAATTAGCAATCTTTTGAATTTTTTCCAAGTTTGATATTGTTTCGGGGGTTACCGATAATTCTTTTGTATCTATATTCTTATTCAAATTAGAAGCTAAATGACCAAGAATATACTTGGGTCTTTCATCGGGCCAGAAAAATGTATACGGTGATGTTTCCATTGATTTTATAGACCATGTTTTGTCTGGGTTCTTGAATACATATGTTCCTCCACCATCTACAGCATTATATGTTTTTATTTGAATATCATCATCATCTACCATAATATCTTTATCCAATTCAGGAATTAATTCAACATCATCTAACTCTGGATAAGGAAGACCCCAACCATATTTGTTTATGATTCCAGAATAACTTATATTACCAAGATTCGGTTGACCAGCAACGACATTATCTTCAAATTCACAGTTATTAATACCTCTGACAAACCAGAAATACCCCCCGTAATTCATATGACGAGGTAATCCATCTCGAGAATCAGATTTTGTATAACCACTAGTACCCCACTCTGTTCCCCAACTATTTAAACAGATCCAATAAGGAATGTCTTTGTATACACCCCAACCAACAATAGTAATAGCGTGTCCACTTAATGGTGTAGATCCATCATCAATGTGCATATAGATCAACGAATTTTTAGTATTTCCTACAATATCTTTGTCTTTTCCCGAAAATTTTTGACCCCCCATACCTTTGTTTGCAAAATCATACTGGAAATCTGGATAAATTTGATACCCGGTCGTTACTGGACCTCTTTCCATTATTTCACGCTGAATTCCGGTCATACTTGATTTGACTTTATAGGCATTTTTAGCCTTGAATCTAAATAATTGTGGATTAGTCCAAATAGTTTTAGTTGTTTCTGTTTCATTATCTCTATTAAGTGTTAATGGTTCTACACCCGAATTTTCAAGTTTTGTAACTAATTCTTCAATTCCGGAAATATCACTTTCTATATCAATGTTATACCCAGAACAATAAGAATAGTTAGGACCTAACAATTCCTTACAATTATTTGTTGGCATACCTTCTTCCCATCTATCAAGATTATAACCAATACACATACTAGTTGTAGTACCAGTATCACGCAACACCTTCCATGCATCTACAAGAGTTCCTCCATAACATTGGGGGTTGTTAACAAAAGTACCTTTTTGTTTTTTTGGTTTGGATTTATAACAGGCTGGATAGCAACACGAAATCAATTTTTCTGCCGATAGTGGTAATGGATTGGACAACCATCTATTTTTCCATTCCTCTACAATTATAATATCATTTTTAGACCAATATTTGAACGTTTTTCTTCCTCTCTCTAATAATTTTTCTAGGTTTGGGTTTTTAATACTAAATTGTATACTTCCTAAACTTTGAAAGTCTAAAACGTATACTAACATTTGAAGTGCAGAATGTCTTATCTTTTCAGAAGTAAGTGCAGTTTTGTGCATAAATTTAATACTGTCTAACCACTCAGATTTACTAATACTTCCATTAGAATTACGATCAAGGTAATCAACCATACTAGAAAGAGTATATTTTTTGAATTTATAAACATTGTCAATATTTACTAATGTATGATCTAACGCTCTCTGATTTAATTGAGGATATTCAAAACATCCTGTATTACCACAAGATTCAATATAGAATCTAGCACTCAACGCCGTAGTAGACGCAAAAGCCCAACAACTTCCACAACTACCTTGGTATAAAGCTGAGGTCAAACACCCCTTCCATTTATCCCAAGCATTAAAGTATTCTGGAAATGTTAACTGATTTCCTTTTTCTAAGTGTATGTGGTTTTCTGGATGATCATATTCTCCTTTTTCTAAATGTTCGGTATGAAATCCCGCCCGGTCATGATGACTAATACTTTTTAATTTTTTAATAATATCGGAAATATCTTCTGGTTTAGTACTAAGTTCTCTCCCATTAGATTCAACCTTGGTTAAGCTTGTCGGTGCTTTAAAGTTAGTTATTTCAAAATATTCTTTTACATCAAATTTGACTGAAGCGAATGTTTCTGTTCTACAAAATATTAGAATAAGTAACAATATTATAACACCTATTAGGATTAAATCTGAATTATTAGGATGCCATTTATACATCTTATTAATAATTAAGAAACATTTAAATTCGCAATTTAAAATATTTTGTATTAATAAATGGGTGATAAACTTAAAAGTAGATTCGCGACTAAAGATGAAGCTTACAACCAAAATAGATTAGGATATTATACATCTCTCAACCAACCCCTAATCAATAAAATAGACGTGTCTTGGAACACAGACTCGACCAATTATTATGGAACCAAACCACCCAACCCACAAATGACCGTTGGTAAGGTAGACAAAAATTCCAATGGATACCCATTATTTCAAATTGATGCTCGTGCGCCATATAAAGTCCAATACATGGTTAATAAATACGGGGGACACCAGACTCGCTACGGAACTATGTTACACTTAAAGTAATATAAAGATATTACCGAATTAAGCTAACAGCAAACAAAAAGTCACAATGCCTAATAAATTAGATTTTAATGTTGTTAAAAGTAATGTTGAGAAAAAGGGGTATAAATTGATTTCAAAAGTTTATAAAAATAGTACTTCTTTATTAGAGGTAGTTTGTCCAAATGGACATAATATAAAAAAAACATATAATAGATTAAAATTTAGTAATTGTTCTGTTTGTTCTGGGAAGAAAAAATGGGATTACAAAGATGTGGAACAACTATTTACTAATAACAATTGTAAACTTATATCAACAGATTATGTAAATAATTCAAGTAAACTAGATTATATATTATACCCTATACTGTTAAATTTGAAGATTTAGAATCTTATATTTATGAATTAATTTCGGACACAAAAATAAGAAACTAATTTAAAAACAAAACTAATTAAAATATTAAACTATGGATTTAACGTTATCTAACGAACAGCAACGCGTAGTTACGGAATTGGAACACAAAAATGTGTTGGTCGATTCTGTAGCTGGTAGTGGTAAGACCACAACTATCTTACACATTGCTACTAAATATCCTCAGTTTAATTTTTTACTGTTAACCTATAACAAGAAATTGAAATTCGAAACTCGTCAAAGAGTTGAACAAGCTGGACTAACTAATGTAGAAACACACAGTTATCATTCATTCTGTGTTAAATACTATCTTCGAACTTGTTTTACAGATTCTGGTATTATAAAAATTGTTGAAAATGATCCAACCCCACTTAAAAATTTTGGATACGATTGTATAATTCTTGACGAATCGCAAGATCTAACTCCGTTATATTTTAGTTTAGTTTGCAAAATGTATTACAACAATAGTATTAAAAATAGCAAATTTTGTATTCTAGGTGATAAGAACCAAAGTATTTATGCTTTTAACAAAGCAGATGAACGTTTTATCGTTTTTGCAGACAAAATTTTTAATATAAACGGATACGATTGGGAAAGAGTCAAATTGAGTATTAGTTTTAGGATTACCAAACCTATGGCTCTATTCGTTAACAATTGCATGCTCGGATATGAAAACCTAACATCTCTGAAAAAAGGAAATAAGGTTCGATACTTAGTGTGTAATAGTTTCTGTTCCAAATACGGTGGAAAGATTTATGATGAATTTCAAATGTATATTCGAATGGGATATACTCACAACGACTTTTTCATTCTAGCACCTTCGGTTCGTAGTGAGCGTAGTCCTGTAAGAAAATTGGCAAATTACTTGTCTAGCAAAGGGGTTCCAATATATGTTCCAAACAATGATGATGAGAAATTGGATGAAGATATCCTAAAAAATAAGGTTGCATTTTCAACATTCCATCAAGTAAAAGGGTTGGAACGTAAAGTAGTAATAGTATTCGGTTTCGACGACACCTACTTCCAATTCTTTAAAAAAGAGGCAGATCCCTTGTTGTGTCCAAATGAATTATATGTAGCAACAACTAGAGGGAAAGAACAACTAACTCTCATTCACCATAAAACAAATGGATATCTTCCATTTCTAGATACTCGTTTGATTACTAGAATTTGTGATGTCCAGGGATATTTGGGAGAAGTAAGCAATAATAAAAAAGTAAGTAATAGACCCAAGGAAGTGTCGGTAACAGATGTTACTAAATATCTACCTAGTGAAGTAATAGATACAGCAGTAAAATATCTTAACGTTGTTCAAGTTCAAGAAAAGAGTAAGAAAATTTGCATCCCTACTAAATCTAAACAGGGAGACCTTTATGAAAATGTTTCTGAAATTACGGGTACGGCAATTCCAGCCTATTTCGAGTTTAAGAAAACTGGAAAGCTTAGTATTGCCAAGAATGTTCGATTAGTTTCTGGTACCCCTGAATTATTAAAACTAAGTAATAAATGGTGTGCTAAAAAGAGTGGATATAATTATAAATTAATGCAGGTTAAGAATTACGATTGGTTAACTCAAGAAGAGTTGGATTCTTGTATAACCCGTTTGGAACTTTACATTACAGAAAAATCTAAATTTGAAGTCCAGCTAATTTATGTAAATTACGAAGAATTAATGGGGATGGAATTAAACGGTTTTGCTGATTGTGTGGACAGTATTTCGGAACATAAAACAAATTTATGGGAATTCAAATGTGTTGACAAAATTGATCCAGAACACTATATTCAATTGGCGTTGTACGCATATTTATATCAAGCAGTTTTCAATAAAGTAATAAATTACTATCTCTTCAATGTGTTGGACAACACAATATTCAAACTTACATTTGAAACAACGAATTTAGTAGACATGGTCAAATACGTTTTCAATTACAAGTATGGTGATAGAAAGGTCATTTCAGACCAAGAATTCCTAAATAACTGTGAAAACAGTTGTATTAAATTTAACATCCCCCAGAAATAGAATTCAATTCTTCGCAATTGTTAGTAACACATTCACCCAATTGTTTGTCGTTATCTAAAATAGTTTGGGTAACTTGGAGTTGTGTATCTGTTGGGGTACAGCCACAACTCATTGTTACGGCATATTTATTGGTTAGGTTGTCTATGTCTGCTGCAACTAATCCATTAGAAACACAATCTCCCTTTAATTTTTCAATATAGTCGCAATTTTCACAATTGCTAGGATACTGGAAATCGGGAGGATCTGTAGGTTCTACACTCGGAGCAGCAGTTGGTAAAATACCACTTGGTAGACAGATACTAGTCAAAGATTTAATAGAATTACAATACTGTGATGGTTCCATGTTAATATTAGCACATTCTTCATAAGTAATCCCTTCTGATTTTATATTATCTAAAACATTTAATTGGGAACTAGTGGGAACACAATTACACTTTTTAGAAAAATCTTCCTTTCTTTCAAATTCGGTTGAATACTCAGTAGAGTAATCCTTTTCTGTACAACCAGTAAATATTTTATTGAAGAAATTACAGTCTTCGCATTCGGTTTTTGTTGATAGTAAACAATCGTTAGAAATTTTATCTGTTTCGGGAGAGCATCCTATTTCTTGACACCTGAGTAAATAATTACTCTCTGTGTTGTTAAGATTATTTGATACTAATGTATTCATTAAATCTATCTGGTCTAATGTTGGTGTACATCCACAATTATCTGAAATAAATAAACGTTTTTGTAATCTAGTTTTATCATTATCATATATGTCTGTAATATTAGAATATGCATTTGTCATACAATTTTGACTAATCAACGACTTAAATCCACAAGGAGAACATCTACCGTTAATTGATTCAAAACAACTAATAAGTAATGATTCCATTTCTGGTAAACAAATATTATTTCCACAATATTCTATTCTTGTTGGATCCATATTCTTAATTACTGAAAGTTGAGTTTCTGTTGGTGTGCATTTTAAATTTGAATAATCTTTCATACTGTTTAAAAACTCACAATTTGTACATACTTCGGAACTACTACTAGGGACATTGGGTATATTAGGGATATTAATACCTGAACTTTGGGATTTAGGTAAATATTTTATTAAAAGTATTGTAACAATAATAACTGTTAATCCAAAAAGTATTTTACGCCAATTATTATATATAAATCTTCTTATTTTTTCTAATAATGTTGTCGAAGACATTTATAATACAAAACATAATTATTTCAAAATAAAATTATTTGTAGTTCGTAAGAATAATGGCTGAACTAGCTGACTATCTTGCATTGATAAGACTAACACCTGAAAAACATGGTTATATGTATGAATTAGCTAAGGAGTCATACGACGATATATATAATAATATTATGTCTAAGGGTAAAAATAAAATTAAAGCTACATTTTTGGGTGGAAATCCGGTAACACTAGAGAAAAAAGATTTTCCAACATTGGTTAAAAACGAATATATGGTTTCTACAAAAGCAGACGGTATGCGTTTTTTACTTATGATTGGTAATAAATCGGAATTTGACCAACGCCATTTGTTTTTTGTAGATCGTAACAACGATTTCTGGATATTAGTTAATAATGGACAAGAATTACCAAAATTAGGAGGGATACCAAATTGTTTAATAGATGGTGAATTGTTAATGTGGGGTGATATAGTACAGACAGAAGATATTATCCGACTAACACCTTTTAAAAAATTAAAACCTCTGATGGTATTTTCTGCGTTCGATATATTATATGGGCCAACAGATCCCAAATTCTCTCCTATTCAAAAAGCACTTATACAACCAGGAAGATTACCAAAAAATGCTAAAAACGAAAAAGTACAATTTGAATTGGGTAGTTCTGGTGCTTTTATGGGACCAAAGGGTGGTTATAGATGGCCTTGGAAGAAAAGATATTCGGTGTTAAGTACTATGATGACACACAAATTTTCTCCTTTAACGACATATAATAATTTAGAAACAGAATTCCGTTTTAAAATGGTAGTTTCACCGTTTATAAGTCTTCGAACAGTATTAAAGGCTTCTAACCCATATAATTATATGAAAACCGTTTTTACAAAGGGGTTGGAATACCAATTTCCCGAAATACCTGGTAAACTGGGTCTTAAAACAGATGGACTTATTTTAACTCCAACCAACACTGAATATTTAAAAGATTCTTGGACATTTTGTGGTAATGACCAATTTAAATGGAAACCAAGTAATGAATTAACTGTAGATTTAAGGTTGGGTAAATTAACAAATTTAATGATTAGATACGAAAATTCAGAAAAATCCGAATCTGTATACAAAGCTTATGCTAGAAGAGGAAAGAAATTATTACACGTTGGTTATGTTATAACAGAAACTAACGACAAACCGCAAAGTAATATAGTTGAATGTTTGTGGCTAAACGATCCGAATAATCCAAATTTGTTTGAATATAAGAATGATAGACCAGATAAAAAATTACCAAATGCTGAAAAAACAGTTATTTCTGTTACTAAAGCTATCAAAGATCCATTTTCTATGAAAGCGCTCAAAGTAGTATATTCAGTAGGAATCGAAGAACTTATCCGATTATCTAAAACTAAGAAATTACCTGTTTATCTAAAATCTGTTTTACAACAGTTAAATGATTCATTTAAACTCAAATGTGTATTAGACCGTTTCCCCACTAAAATATTTAATACAAAAGAGTTAGAGGTATTAAAAAATTTGGTTGTCAAAGCACAAAATACACCAAATTCAGAACTAGAAACAAGATTTAGATTTTCAATGTCACATCTACCTTATTTTAATTGTTTGGTTTCTAAACTTAGATCTTCTGATTATGAACAACCGTTACCAGTGTTAAAAATGTATGGACCAAACGGATTGAGAAAAAGTGAAGTAATATTAG
>Ga0209304_1000132_pt1 | contig 52692 bp, 42 predicted proteins | sample COGITO_mtgs_1004_4_FD_184789 | JGI IMG/M metagenome (GOLD analysis project Ga0209304, IMG submission 184789) | Pelagic marine microbial communities from North Sea - COGITO_mtgs_100423 (SPAdes) (version 2) | ecosystem: Environmental > Aquatic > Marine > Epipelagic ...
GTGCACTATCGAGTTCGGGATTAATGACCAGTGCCGATTGTTCATTTGCCACCTCATCTATTACTAGATGGGTAGCCCATGGGCCTAGCGATGTGAAGATCGTTCTGAGTTCGCGCTGCGACAGTTGGTTGGGTTGGCAGGCACCTAAGAGGACAATCTTGAGATAGGTTTGTTGGATATTGAGTGCCGGATCCTCAAAGGCGTCGTCTATCGGTTCATTTTGCAGATTGAGGCCGGAGACAATTTGATAAAGCTGGTGGATTTCGTGCCAAATACCGGTCGGAGCCTTAAGATAGAGTTGATAGGCGCGTAAAATCGTGGGCAGTAATTCGTTCAAGGCTCTGTGCACAGACCTGGCCAGCAGGCTTTTGTGCCGGTTGCCGCCCTGAGCCAATAGATTCTGAATAATGATTTTGTAACCGACGCCTAAATGGTTGTGCAAGGCTTGCGCCAGATTGGCCACCTTTCGTTGCTGGTCGTCTAACACGACACCCTGGTTCAGGTAGCGCGCATTGAGTTGTTGGCAGACAAAATGAATAGGGCCGCGCAGCAAATCCATCAGTTCGATGCGTGCGGCATCAGATACCTTTAGTTGATTACATTCGATTACCGCGTGATAGAGCTGCCGAGACGCCTCACCCATATTGGCCATTGGCAAGTCGTTGACCCAGGCGTTTAACTGGCGATGAGTCGGGTCGCAAAAGCTCAATGTTGCCTTGTTTTGCTCCGGTACCTTTAAATAGGGTCGGTCGCGGTATTGCATGAGTGTCACCTGTTGTGATCAACGTCAGTATAGCCGTATTTCTCAATCGTCAAGCTGCGGCCTGGTTTTGGTCTTGAACGGTAGTGGTCATGGCTTAGGCGCCGGCCAGTCCTGATCCGCTCAAGCGTTGTTAGAAGCTTAGCCAGACTTTTCACCAAATTGGCTGAGATTTATCAATTAAATGGATATCAGTGCCCATAAGAGTATTGCAATACAAAATCGCTTAGGGCCGGGCATAGGTTATAGGACAGTTACAGTCGGTAACGAACATTTGGGGCTAGCCAAGGAGTAGGCTGAAGACGAGCGAGGGGGGGCGGAAGTGATATAAAAGGAGCGCATGGCGCCCCATTTTATGACTCAGTTACTGCGTTTGTTAACCAGGGCGGCCAACTTGGATTGCATGCGATCACCTGAGCTTGCCTCATCAACCGGCTTTGCGGCTGGTGCTGGGGCGGCCTCAACGGAGACCTTAGCGGCCTGGCCTGGTCTCGTTTTATCGCCGGCAGGCTTGCGAGTGTTTTTACGTGGGCCCTTAGCTTTTCCGGCAGCAGGGCGTTTAAGCGCACGCTTACGATCGATTTCAACCAGTTTCTCCAAGGCATGGGTGGCCTCTTCGGCAGAGACCTTACCCGTGACAATGCCGCCGAGCGTAACGCGCTCGGCATCTAAGGCGAGACAAGCAACATAAGAACGAGTGCGTACATAGAGATTGAGCGCACGTCGAATGCGAGTCTTGGAGAGTTTCCCGTCCGTTGCAATGGCTTCATGTATTCCAATTTGCAGTGGTTTCGGTTTGGAGGCGTCAAAAACTTCCGGATACAATAGGCATAATTCGTCTAGCGCCTTGCGATTCGCTTCATATTCTTTCTTGCGTTTCGCTTCTTGCTTCTTTTGACTATCTTCGGGTACTTCTGGCGTAATTATAGGCTGTTCAGACATGGGTATCTTTTGAGCATCTGTAAATTGGATGCGCGCAAGGATACAAGGTTATGAACGATTTTGACAGTTGAAATGGCCCTTAAGCTCTGAAAGTTTCATCTGTCGGGGGTGAGCGAGATAGAAATTCGGACTGACCCTGCCACAATGTTGGCATCAGGCGCTTTGCGGACCTGTGTTAAGGCTGTTAGAAGAGCGTTATGCCCGATGGATCGACCGGGCATAACGAGCAATGGCTGAATCAGGCATCCTGGCCGAGGCGTTGCCCCAGACGGATGTTGGCACCGGTTTTGATGTCCTCAGCCCAGCGAATTCCGTTCTGTTCAAAGGCTAGGATAACAGTACTGCCCAGCTTGAACCGGCCCATCTCTTGGCCGCGTTCGAAAACCGGTGTCGGGTCGTCAAAGCTCTGCTCTTGGATGCGTCGACGCCAGGGAGCCACCACGCCGGACCAGGTGGTTTCTATGCTCGCGACGACCATGGCGCCGACCAGGACCATTACAAATCGGCCTTGCGGCGACTCGAATTCACAGACCAAGCGCTCATTGCGCGCAAATAAACGTGGCACAGTATTGGCCGTTAAGGGATTGACGCTGAACAGCTTACCCGGAATAAACCGCGTTTTAACCAGGCGCGCCGCCATGGGCATATGGATCCGATGATAGTCTTTGGGCGACAGATAGAGGGTGGCGAATTCACCCTGATCGAATTGCTCGGCCATTGCGGTATCACCGCCCAATAGCTCGCTGAGAGAATAGTCCCGACCCTTAGCTTGAATGATCCGCCCCGCATCGATACGACCAAATTGGCTGACGCAGCCGTCTACTGGGCTGACCCAATCGGTTGGGCTGCCGGCGATTGGACGGCGATCAGATTTCAGTGCTCGGGTAAAAAAATCATTAAAAGAGTGATAGTCGGCGGCCTGTTCACGTTCGGCCTCGGCCAGATTGATATTAAATCGTTGCAAAAAAAATCGGATCAGGGGGTCGCGTATCCAGGGCCACTCAGACTCGGCCAAAACACCGATAAGTCGTGAAATAAGATGATGTGGCAATAGATATTGGCCAGCAATAAAAAGCTTGTCTTTGAAGGTATGAGTCATGATTTCACTTTAGTTAAGGCGGTGTTCCAATCGGCACAATACTCTCGGAACAATTTATAGTCGACTGCATTTAAGGCTTCGGGCTGATTGTAGCCGTCGACATAGAGCAGCATGGTAATCTTTGGTCCGACGGCAAAGGAGCGCAGAAAAAAGTCTCCCTTGCCGGCCGTGGCGATTAAGTTCGCGGGCAATAATTTTTCCGCCTTTGGCCGGTTGGTGGGGTTAACCCATAAGGCGGTGACGCGCTTAGTAAATTCCATCAGGATGCTCGACGATTGAATCGGCAGAGTTAGGGAACCTAATTCCGCGTGTTCTTTGCACCCAGCGCGGCCAAAGGCTTGCCAGGTGTCGTTCTTGACTTCAAAGATCACAATCCGAGTTAGGCCTAGGCCATGATGCAAACCATAGAGCGCACTTTTATGGAGGTCACTCGGGGAGTGCCAATTTTTGTCGACACCAAACTGTCGCTGTATTTGGCCCTTAATATTGAGGTCAACGGCCTTGCGTTGCATTGCCTTTATGTTGGGCTTATCCGCGACAATTTTTTTAGCGGCCGGTTTTGCTTTGGTCGCTGGGACGGCGCCTTGTTTTACGGCTGGCGCTTTTGGTACTGTGGGCGGCCTAGGACGGTCTTCGGGTGATTCGCTGTGGGCAATTGCCGACGGTGGTTCGACTGAGTTATTGGCCAGCTCCCAGTCAGAATCGACCGAGTTGGTCGAGTCGACGAGGCTGCCGCCCGGTTGCTGCGCAATTAGGCGTCGTGCCGCCAAGGCTGCATGAGGTGAGGTAATTTCCCGTGCAGCGTTGGTCACCCAACGTTTGAGGGTGGGTCGAAATTCGCTCATGCCGAGTACGTTCTCGCCCGTTTTGCATAGGCTATTGAGCGCTTCAGATTGCCAGTCTCGGCGCACTGCGCAGGCCAAATCGTGACTGAATGGCAAAAAAAACGTTAGCGCTGACTGTCTGGATGTGCGAATTTCACCGGCAGTTGGTACGTCATCGTCGGCTTTGCTGACGAGGACAGGAAGTTGAAAATGGCGGCAAATTTTTTCATTCCAGGCTCTAAGTTCCATGCCTAAAAGCTCGCGTAACAGCGAGTCGCGATTTTTACCCTGGGCGACGCTGGACTCGATATTGGCCATTTTTGCCGGTTCGAGCAGCCACAGAACCCAAAGTCCCATGTCATAAAAAACGTTTGTCCAATAATCGCCTTCAGACCAGGGGATTTGACGTACTTCGTACCATTGGCGCATTAGACTGGCGGCCACCAGGCTATCACCAATAGCGCGCAGCAGACCCTCAACCTCCGCACTGTCCTCAACAATGCGAGGTATCTTGGCGCACAGTGCAATCAAGCGGGTACTGCCCAAAAATGACACAGCGTGATCCAGGGTCTTTACCGCCATATCTTGGCCGGAGATCATCTTATTGGCCGAACGGAACAGATGTACGGTTAAGAGTGGGTCTTCCCGGATAAGGCTCATCCACTCCAATAAGGGAGCATCGGCCGACGGAAAAGCCTTTATCGGGAGGATCGCGGGTAGCTGAAGCTTCTGCGCTCGAGCAAACCAATCTGCATTGTTCTTCATGAATACACGTATGTTTTTTTGCTTACGGGCGGTCACTATAGCAAAGGTTGGCGGGCTTTTCTGGCCTCGGCTAAAATACCCCGTTCGAGCTACATAAAGTTGACCAGTTTTGCCCAGGCGCCCTTGCTAATATCCCGACGTTCGAAGTCGGATAGGCTGGTTAATTGAGCACAATTGATCGAATGCAGCCTAAGGTAAGGTAGGGGTTTTTCGGGGAATTCGCGTAAATCGCCCAGCATCAGGGCTGGGGAAATAGGGTTCTGGTCGAAATAACCCATTTTCAGGGCTTTTAAGCCCTGTTTGAGCGGCAAAATCTCGATTGTGCCGGCGGCCTTGGCATGACCCGATAGCAGCAGGCGGGTCTTGCCTTGGATGACCTTGGGGTAAATAACGATCGATGTTTCGGACACGGCGGTGGCGTTAATTCGACTGAAAATGGATTCGAACTGGTTGAAGTCAGGTAGAACCACCATGCGCTTTCGATCCATTGGCCCAGTTAACTGGGAGCTGTATGCACAATACAGCTTTTCGACCGATGAGGAGTAAACCATAAAACTGTTTTTGAACAGGTTAAAAAACCGCATCGCATTGTCCGGCGATCTGAAATCTTCCAGATCCCAAACCAGATCGCGAGGCTGATTCGCTCTGCCAGTCATCGAATATCCCTATTGTCTCTTCCCGTGTCCTTATTATGGTTGAGCAAACGCTGTTTCCGCAAATCTGCCATTAGAGTTTTTAGCTATTGAAGTGCGGTTAGATACCCCAGCGCTGGTTATAATCGCTCCCGATTAATGCAGTCGACCTTATGTGACAGCAGCGTCCCAGGGCCGTTGCCTGCGCGCTAGACCAGGTAGGGTTTGATGTCATCGACATCGATCTGGACCGGCAGCATATGGTCCTGAGCGTATCCGCGCCATACGCCACTGGTGAGGAAGAGTTCAAAGACATCCGGATCGATGTGGTGCTCCGCCCTCATCGTGCGCAGGATGGCAAAGGCCTGACTCAGTGGCATCGGCGGTTTGTACGGTCGCTCCTTGGCCGTGAGCGCCTCGAAGACATCGGCGACACCCATAATGCGCGCCGGAATCGACATTTGATCGCGCGTCAATCCCTTGGGATAACCGGTGCCATCCATCCGTTCATGGTGCCCTCCGGCGTATTCTGGGACCCTTTTTAGTTTGGCGGGGAAGGGTAGGTTTTCTAGGACCTCGATGGTCAGGTTAATGTGTCGATTAATATGCGCGCGTTCATCTTCATTGATGGTGCCGCGCGTGATGCACAGATTGACGACCTCGTCTGGGGAGAGCAACGCCCGCTCCTGCCCTAAGGCATCTTGCCAAGTAGCTTGCGCAATGCTCTTAACCTGATCTTTTTCAGCGTCGGACATGAATTCGCCGCCTTTGTTGATGCGCTCGATTAAGACCAGGTCCGCGCGAATTTGGCGCCGTTCCTGCTCGCTTGCGGCATAGGCGACACGGGTTGCGAATCGGGCCCGAATGGCATCGATGCCATCGTGTAAGCGTTCCAGCTTGGTGCTCTTGTTCAACACATTCTCCGATGTCGCCAACTTGCCACAGTCGTGCAGCCAAGCCGCCACATGGAGCTCATACCAGCCATCTTGATCGAGATCGAAATCTTTAAAATAACCGCTTTGCTGCGCACAGGCTGCACCGGCGATCAGTTCGGTCAACACCGGAATGCGCTGGCAATGCGCCGAGGTATGGGGTGAGCGCACATCGATAATTTGCGCGAGAGACTTAATAAAGGCATCCAACAAGTTCTTATGGCTATCGACCAGCTTATGATTGTCTAGGGTAATGGCGGCAAACTTGGCCATGGCCTCGACGGTAGCCTGATCCTCGATGCTGAACGTGTGCAGCTGGCCCCGCGCATTGCGTGCATTGAGGAGCTGCATTACGCCGATCACCTGCTGATCATGGTTGAGCAGCGGCACGGCCATAATAGAACGCGAGCGATAGTGATGGGATTGATCAAAAACGCGGGTGCCGGAAAAGTCGAAATTATTGGTTTCATACGCGTCTTCAATGATCACCGTATCCTTGGTCAAGGCCACAAAGGAAGCCACATTGGCATGGTTTGGCTGTCCGTCTATGTACAGGGGTATTGGTCGCCAACCGCTGACATTTTTGGCCTCGGCATCATAAATACGAATATTTAATGCCGAATTTCTGATAGCGGTAAACTTCAGACAGGCCAAATCATCCTCGCCGCTGACGCGATAGAAGGTTCCGCCTTCGGCCCCGGTGATGCTCTGAGCCTCGGTTAGAATCAGATTCATAAGCCCAGGCAAGCTGGTTTCTTGCGCCAGGCGGATTAACAATTCCCCCGAGGTATTGAGGCTCCAAGCCAGCTGGCTGCTTGGACGGAGAGGCCTAGGTTGGCTGCGCATGGGGGGGTTGTCCAAATGAGAGTTCAAGCTAACCTTAGTAAGGATTGTGATTTCTTGCCCAGGCTTTTTGTAGTTAATTGTTCATTATGATTTGCATTGGTACCAGGGGAGCCAAATGATTGATGACGGTAAGGCAATAGTAACCTCACCGAGTCGAAATTAAGGCGAAAACTCTCCCCAAATAACCTGAAATTTATGCGCCAGCTTGACAAGGCACAAGGCCGAACGTATGTTTAAAACGATCGTTTGAAAGCCGGAGCGAGCAGCTTTTGTTGCTCGGCAATCTGAACTGTTCAAACTCAAACAACTCATAAGATTGACGCCCCCGAATGGGCCAAGAAGAGAGGTCACCCCAATGCCAGCCTATAAAACCCCATTACGAGATCTGCAATTCGTGCTGCATGAAGTGCTCGATTCCACGACCCATTACGCTGCAATCGGGGCTGACGATGCCAGTACCGATATGATTGACGCGATCATTATCGAAGCCGGAAAATTCTGTGAAGAGGTCTTGTCGCCCTTAAATAGCGTCGGTGATATCGAAGGTTGTGTTTATCAGGACGGTACGGTGACCACACCAACCGGCTTTCCCGCGGCCTATCAACAGTGGGTCGAGAACGGCTGGCCCTCCTTGGCCCAGCCGGTTGAATTTGGCGGTCAGGGTTTGCCTGCATCGATAGGCAGCGTGGTCTCGGAACTGATCTCGGAAGCGAACTGGTCCTGGGGCATGTACCCCGGCCTATCGCATGGCGCGATGAACACCATCGAGATCCATGGCACCGAGGAGCAAAAAGCGACCTATCTCACCCAGCTGGTTTCCGGTGCTTGGACCGGGACCATGTGTCTAACCGAACCCCATTGTGGCTCTGATTTGGGAACGCTCAAAGCCAAGGCAGAACTGAACGCCGATGGCAGCTATGCAATCACCGGCACCAAGATATTCATTTCCTCCGGTGAGCACGATATGGCTGAAAATATTGTTCATATAGTACTCGCGCGACTGCCCGGAGCGCCCGAGGGCACTAAAGGTTTATCGTTGTTTATTGTGCCAAAATTCCTGCCGGATCAAAGCCGAAATGAGGTCCGTTGTGGCGCCATCGAACACAAGATGGGTATTCACGGCAACGCGACCTGTGTGATGAACTTCGATGGCGCGACCGGTTTTTTGGTCGGGCCGGAGCACGCCGGGTTGCGCTGCATGTTTACCTTTATGAATTTCGCCCGTCTAGGCACCGCAATGCAAGGGGTTGCCTCGGCTGAACTGTCGTTCCAGGGCGCCTTGACCTATGCCCGTGAACGGCTGGCCATGCGCTCCTTAACCGGTGCCAAGGCGCCCGATCTAGCGGCCGATCCGATCATCGTGCACCCCGATGTTCGCCGTATGCTGCTAACCCAAAAAGCCTTTGCCGAGGGCGGCCGGATGATGCTGCACGACGCCGGCTTTATGGTCGATCGGGTCAAACAGGGTGCTACCGAGGCGATTCGCGACGATGCCAATGAACTGCTGTCGTTCATAACCCCCATTGCCAAAGCCTTCCTCACGGAGGTGGGGACCGAGGCGGCAAACCACGGTGTGCAAATATACGGCGGTCATGGTTTTATTCGTGAATGGGGCATGGAGCAAATTGTCCGTGACAATCGTATTTCTCAGCTCTATGAGGGCACCACCGGGATTCAGGCGCTCGATTTGTTGGGCCGCAAGGTACTAATGACCCAGGGAGACAGCTTAAAACGCTTTACCAAACTCATTCACAAGCTTTGTCAGGAGATGGATGGCAATAGCGAGTTACAGCCCTTGGTCGAGCAACTGCAGGCCGCCAACAAAGAATGGGGTGATGTCACGCTACAGATCGGCATGAAGGCGATGCAAAATCGCGAAGAGGTGGGCGGGGCGGCAGTCGACTACCTGATGTATTCTGGCTATGTTATGTTGGCTTACTATTGGTTGCGCATGGCCCAAACGGCTCAAGCAGCGCTCGCGACCGACACCGATGAACGTGACTTTTATCTAGCCAAGATCAGCACAGCACAGTTTTATTTTGCGCGTATCTTGCCGCGAACCCTGTCCCACAAGGCAATGATGTTGGCCGGTGTAGACAGTATTATGGCGCTCGATGAGTCCCATTTCGCGTTTTAGCCTTTCCAATAACGGCAATTGATTACCCGGTTAGTGTGACCGGGTGGGCCGGGCAACACTTAACAGGGTATTTACGATGGCATCATACAAGGCTCCTCTTCGCGACATTCACTTTATTCTGGCTGAGGTTTTTAAGGTTGATCCCCTGTGGGCCTCAATGCCGTCCACGGCTGATGCGTCGATGGAGCTGGCCGATGCCATCTTCGAGGAGGGTGCTCGTATCTGTGAAGCCGAACTCCTGCCGTTGAATCGCCAGGGTGATGAGGAGGGGTGCACCTATCTGAATGGCAAGGTGACCACACCAAGCGGTTTTAAGGCTGCCTATCAAACCTACGCTGAGAGCGGCTGGGTCGGCCTGGGTGGTGACCCGGAGTATGGCGGCCAGGGCTTGCCTAAAATGCTGACCGTCATGTTCGAAGAGATGGTCTACGCGGCCAATACCTCCTTTGCCCTGTATCCGGCCTTAACGGCCGGGGCCTGCCTAAGCCTACTCGCACACGGTTCCGAAGAGCTCAAAAAAACCTATTTACCGGCTATGTACGAGGGCCGTTGGGCCGGTTCGATGTGCCTTACCGAACCCCATTGTGGTACTGACCTCGGTATCCTCTCCACCAAAGCGGTGCCCAATGGCGCCGGTCATTATGATATTACCGGGACGAAGATCTTTATCACCGGTGGCGAGCACGACCTGACCGAAAATATCATCCATCTGGTACTCGCCAAACTGCCCGACGCGCCGAAGGGACCGCGCGGCATCTCGCTGTTTCTGGTGCCCAAGATGTTGGTCACCGAGGACGGCCAATGCGGTGCGCCGAACCAGGTTCGGTGTGGCAGTATTGAGCACAAGATGGGCATTAAGGGTTCAGCCACCTGTCTGATGAACTTCGATGGCGCCGCCGGCTACCTGGTCGGCGAGGCCAATAGGGGCCTCGCCGCGATGTTTACCATGATGAACTATGAACGACTGTCTATTGGCCTGCAGGGCATTGGTTTGGGTGAGGTCTCCTATCAATCGGCCCGGGCCTATGCTCTGGATCGTCGACAGTCGCGAGCGCCGAGCGGTGCCGTGTCGCCTGAGCATGCCGCCGACCCCATTATGGTGCATCCGGATGTGCGCCGTATGCTCTTAACCCAGCGGGCCTATAATGAGGGCGGACGGGCCTTCGCCGCCTATGTTGGCATGTGGCTCGACCTGGCTAAGGGCCAACCGGACCCGGTTGCGGCGCAGAAGGCGGCGGCCCTTGTGGCACTGCTGACACCGGTCGCCAAGGCCTATTTTACCGATCGTGGCCTGGATACGACTATCTTGGGCCAGCAGGTGTTGGGCGGTCATGGTTATATCCGCGAATGGGGCATGGAGCAGTTTGTCCGCGATGCCCGCATCGCCCAAATTTATGAGGGTACCAACGGTATTCAGGCGCTCGATCTCATGGGCCGCAAGGTGGTTGGAGACCAGGGCAAGGCCTTTAAACTATTCCATCAAGAGGTGAGCGCTGACATCGCCGCCGCCGAGCCGTCCGATCCCCGAGCCCAGGCTTTAAACGTGGCGTTGACCCAACTCAGTCAAGCCACCGACTTTGTGATTCAGCAGTCATCGCTCGATGCCAATGCGATCGGCGCAGCGAGCTGCGATTACTTGAATCTATTTGGATTGACGGCCTATGCCCATATGTGGCTGAAAATGGCGCAGGTGGCCAAGCAGGGGGAGGGTGACTTCTATCGGGCTAAGCTGGCCACGGCCGATTTCTTCTTCCAGCGCCTGTTGCCGGAATCTGGCGCCTACCTGGCCAAGGTTTTGGCCGGCAGCGACACCCTGATGGCCTTGGATGCCGACCTGATGTAGGCACCCAATAGCGCAGCCGGCTTAGCCGGCAGTGTGTGTCGCGGCCTTAAAGGCCGGGCGCATCCTGGGCCAGCTCGATAGCGATATCGGCCGCCAAGCGGGCGTTGTTTAGCACCAATTGGATGTTACTGGCCAGGCTGTCGCCGCCGGTTAATTCCGCCACACGGGCCAACAAAAAGGGCGTCGATGCCTTGCCATGAATCTGTCGCGCTGCCGCTTCCGCCAAAGCCGTTTCGATCGCCGTCTTGATGATTTCTTCTGGCATCGCCGCGGCTTCTGGAATCGGATTGGCAATGACCACTCCACCGTCTAGATTTAGGCGCCATTTAACCGCCAAGAAGCGCGCCATGGCTTGGGCTGAGTCGAGTCGGTAGTCGACCGTTTCTGAGCTGCTTCGGGTATAGAACGCCGGCAATGAGCTGGTCTGATAGCCGAGCACCGGGACGCCCATGGTTTCCAGATATTCGCGCGTTAGCGCTAAATCCAAAATCGACTTAATCCCGGCACAGACCACTGCCACCGAGGTTTTGGCCAACTCTTGTAGGTCTGCCGAGATATCAAATGTTTGCGTTGCCCCACGATGGACGCCGCCGACGCCGCCGGTGGCAAAAACTCGAATGCCGGCCATTTGCGCGATAATCATGGTCGCTGCGACGGTTGTGGCACCGTGCTGCCCGGTGGCGCAGACGAATGGCAGGTCACGTCGGGAGCATTTGATCACCGTCTGTCCGGCCTGGGCGAGAATGGCTATTTCCGACTCAGTAAGGCCGGCCTTTAAGCGGCCATCGATCACGGCGATCGTCGCGGGCATGGCACCGGCGTCGCGGATCGTTTGTTCAACCAACAAGGCGGTCTGGGCATTGTCGGGCCACGGCATGCCGTGAGAAATAATGGTACTTTCCAGCGCGACAACGGGCCGATTATTCGCCAATGCCTCGGCTACCTCGGGGTGTATGTCTAAAAATGCGCTGTAGTCGATGTTGCGGCTCATGAGCACCAAGCTCCCTTGCTAAGATGACTTAAAAAAAGCTGACGAATTTCGTGCACGCCAAGTTTAGGGTTGACAGAAGCCGTACTGCTGAGCGTAAAGGTGGCACAGGCAACGGCAAACTCGAGTTGGTCTGCTGGACGCTTAAGGAGATGACGAGCGGCTACGAAGCCGGCAAACAGCGAATCGCCGGCGCCAGTATCATTTTCATTATCGCCCTTTATCGCTGACTTATACCAGGTCCCATCTTGGTTGTGCAAAATAACCCCCTGCGGGCCCTGGCTTAGGAGGACGTTTTTTACGCCCTTGGCGTGGAGTTTCTTGGCCAATGCTAGGTCGTCACCGGTTTCTTGCAGAATAGCCGCCGCCTCCTCACTATTGACCTTTAAAACATCTAGGTGGGCCAACACCGAGCGCAGGCGCGGTGCCTTGGCTGCCGAGACGCCATCGGCACAGATGGGTTTGCTGCCGTGTTGCTCACAAATCCATTGGATACTGTTTTCGGGCAAATTGGCCTCGATAATAATCTGATCGGCTTGCGTAAAATAGGCAGCCTTCAGCGCCAACTGGTCCGGTGTTAGGGTGTCGATAATGGCCATGTCGGCGATGGCTGCCAACAGTGCACCGAGTTGGTTGTTAATGGCCATATAGGTGCCGGTGGTCAGCGTGGGATGCACGATAATGGGACCGGTATCGACGCCGGCATCGGTGCAGCTGCGCAGTATTAAGGCTTGTCCGATATCGTCTCCTAATACGGTCAATAAGGAGCAGTTCATACCCAAGCGTTGGAGATTTTCAGCGATATTTCGGCCCACGCCTCCGGCACTGTTTTTCACTAGACCCGGGTTGGAGTCGCCGGGGACAAAACGGGCAAAACAACTACCGGTAATATCTAGGTTGGCCCCACCGACAATAAGGGTCCTCAATGGCAATGTGTTCGTCATGGTAACCCTCCCAGTGAGGTCTATGGTGTCAATGCCGGGTCGTTTTAGAGCGAATCAGGCCCGCTTGCGTCAATGCATCAATATGCCGGGGCACTCACCCACGCATTAGATAGATCAGGTTCCTGCGCAACAAGCACAATATCGCAACCTAGGACCGAACCATAGGTTGCTGCTCAATAAGCGTTTGAAGTAGAGCAAAAACGAGCAACAGGCAGATTAGTGGTAAACTGCCAGCAGATCTACTATTTTTTTGGAACTTCTGTGGTCCAGAGTACACCTTTATTTATCTTAAGCCGTCACTGGCAGGAAACCGATTCGGGCGTCGAATTGCGCTTCTGGTTGAGCGGTCCAGACGGGCCCCAGTGCTGGCAATTGAGTGGCCAGGACAGTGTCTGTTTTGTCTCGGAGCGGCAAGTGGAGCGCTGGCAAGCCATTTGGCAACGGCAAAAGCCGGCCATTCGGCAAACGGGGAAAACCTTTAAAACCCTGATGGGCGACACGGCGGTGCCCGTCTATTCCCGTTCTTTTAGCCAGCAGCGCCGATGGGCTTGGCAAGGGAAGGAAGTTGGCCTAAAGGTTTGGGAAGAGGATATCAATCCAGCGGAGCGATATCTGATGGAGCGGTTTTTATTCGGCAGTGTGCAGTTTGACGCTCAGCAGGCCCGGCCGGCGCAGAGCGTGCCGAACCTGCGGCCACTGTCGATCGATATTGAAACCGCCTGGTTTGAGCCGGGAAAAACGCCCGATCTGTACAGTGTGGCATTGGCCGGTGCGGGCTTGGCTCGAGTTTTCCTAGTTGATCAGGGCCAGGCTAAACAGACGCTCGATCCGACTCTGGATGCGCATTGGTTTGGCTCTGTTCGGGCCTGTCTTGAGGCCGTTATCGACGCCATTTCAAGCTATGATCCAGACTGTATTATCGGTTGGAACGTGGTCGACTTTGATCTCAGAATCCTGCAGCAGCACTGCGATCAAGTCGGCCTGTCTTTTTCCATCGGGCGTAATGGTGTGCCCGCGGCCTGGCGCGCGCGGGCCGACCAGGCAGAACATTTTTATTTGGAAGTGGAGGGCCGTCAGGTTATCGACGGACCCGGAGCATTTCGCTCGGCGGCCTGGTCCTTCGACGATTATTCATTGGAAACCGTCGCCCAAACACTGCTCCAACGGGGCAAGAAAATTGACCATAGCGATGATCGGGTCAACGAAATCGAACGTTTGTATCGGGAGGATCTAAACGCCTTTGTGCAATATAATTTGGCCGATGCCCAATTGGTGCTCGATCTTTTTGCGCAAGCCGGGCTGTGGCATTTTCTTATCGAACGCAGTCACCTCACCGGCTTGGCGATGGATCGGGCCGGCGGTTCGTCGGCCGCGTTCAATACCGTCTATATGCCCAGGTTGCACCGGCAGGGTTACATTGCCTCAAACGTCGGTGAGCAACAGTTGCAAACCACCAGCCCCGGGGGCTTTGTCATGGACAGTATCCCAGGGATCTATCGCAATGTCTTGGTGCTCGATTTTAAGAGTCTTTACCCCTCCATTATCCGAACCTTTTTGATCGACCCCTTGGGTTTGCAAGAAGGCCTAAGTGCACCCGTGGCCGAGACGGTGCCGGGGTTTTTGGATGCTCGCTTTCATCGCCAACACCATATTCTACCGGCCCTGATTGATCAGCTTTGGCAGGCGCGTGATCAGGCCAAGGCGGAAAAAAACGCGCCGATGTCGCAAGCCATAAAAATCATAATGAACTCCTTCTATGGCGTATTGGGCAGCAATCTATGCCGGTTTTTTGATCCGCGCCTAGCCAGCTCGATTACCTTACGCGGGCACGAAATCTTGCAGAAGAGTCGTGACTTTATTGAAGCCAAGGGCCATCGCGTGATCTATGGTGATACCGATTCGGTGTTCGTGCATGCCGCCGGCCATGCCGATCCGGAACAACTCGGTCGGCAATTGGCCAGCGAGTTGAACGCCTGGTGGCAAGCAAAATTGCGCAGCGAGTTTGATCTGGCATGCCATCTGGAGATGGAATTCGAAACCCACTACGAACAGTTTGTGATGCCCACCATTCGAGGCACCGAGATGGGCTCGAAAAAACGCTATGCCGGCTGGCAACTCAGCGCGGGGGAATATCGACTTATATTTAAAGGCCTGGAGGCGGTGCGTTCAGATTGGACCGCGCTGGCCAAACGCTTCCAGTTATCCCTGTACGAACGGGTGTTTCGAAATCAACCTTATAAGGCCTTAATTACCGAGACGGTATTAGACTTGAAAGCGGGGAAATTGGATGAGCAATTGATCTACAAGCGGCGCCTGCGCCGTTCGATCGAACAGTATGACAAGCAGATGCCACCTCATGTCCAGGCCGCCTGGATAAAGAGACAACAGCAACCTCATTGGCGCGGGCGTAATATTGAATACGTCAAGACGGTCCAAGGTTGGCAGCCGGTCGGTTATATCTCGGCGCAGCTCGATTATGAGCACTATATCGATAAGCAGTTGGCCCCGATCGCCGACGCCCTGCTGCATTTCTTGTCGGAGGATTTCTACAGCCTGATCGATGACCAACTGAGCCTGTTTTAACAGTCAGCGAACGGCGGGCCGCATCGCCCAAAAGCCCATTATCCATCAAGGATCCAAGCGCACCAGACTGAAGCGTTCGGGCCCGATAATGACCTCCAAGGCGTTCTCGCTAAAGCCGACAATGGTGTAGGTGAGCGCAATAGGTTGGACCGACCGCTTGAAATCACCCCCGGGTGGCGCGGTCTGGCTGAACTCGGTAATCACTGTGAGGCTGGTGTTCTCTAAGGTCCAGATGCCTTGATAGTTGTAAACCGACTGGTCGGCTCGAGTCTGAATGTAGGTGATGCTGCCATTCTCAAACAGGGTGAACTTGACCTCGCCGCCGTCGTTGGCCGAACCAAACCAGAGTCCAGGTAGCAGTTCTTGAACCACCACCGAGGGCAGTTTCTTTTTGCCTTGAATGGCGACCTCGTCTGCCTCCGCCGCCATGGGTGGTCGATCACCATAGTGTATGACGCCACTTTTATCCGTCCAGGTATAGATTTTCCCGGCAGCAAAAACCGCCATTGGCAGGGCTGTTAACAGTAGCCAAAGGGCCAATCGCCACCAGCTGGGATTATTCTTGTTCATCTGTAACACTCCATAGCGTCATAAAATGGGACAAATCACTGCTTTAAGTCTAGTCTGGTTTTCGCCCGAATGGGCAACCTAAGCCGTTACCTGGTTCACGTTATGGAAAATCGGATTACCGCCTGGCGCTAAAGCTGTCGAGCATCTCAGGATGATAAGGCGTGAGTTGATGCCGAGGGTGGATAAAAACATCACCGCGTTCAAGACACTCGCTTCATTGCACCCTATACTAGCGGCCATATGATCCGTAAAAACTCTCCCAAAGCTCGAAAAGCCAAACCTAAGGGCACCATTCGGCCGAAAAAAGCGCCGGGCAAATGGCCTATGGTCGTTAAGTTGTTTGTTCAGTTGAGTCTTGTGGCGGCCTGTCTCCTGTTTTTTTGGCTGATCTATTTGAACGCGATCGTGCGCGAAGGCTTTGAAGGTCGGCGCTTTAAAATACCGGCACGGGTCTATAGCGAAGCGCAAGAGCTCTATGTCGGAGCGTCGATCAGCCAAGACAGTCTTGTCGCATTACTGCAAAAACTGGGCTATCGAGCCGCAGATGAGGCTTTCCAGGCGGGTCGCTACAGTGTCAGAGGGGCCCGTGTATCGGTCTTTACGCGCGGTTTTAACTTCTGGGATGGCGTCGAACCGGCCGGTAAGATTGCTCTGCAATTCAATGCCAATGGTATAACCGGGCTTGCTGCCGAGAATGGCCAAACGCTGCCTTTGGTGCGTCTCGACCCTCTCTATATCGGCCAAATCTACCCCGGGATCACCGAAGACCGAGTACCCTATTCGCTCGATACTATCCCGGAGCGATTGGTCTTGGGCCTAGTCTTGGTTGAAGACGAGCGGTATTTTCAACACTGGGGTATTTCCTTTCGCGGCATCGCGCGGGCGCTATTTGCCAATATCTCCTCAGGGCAGGCCTCTCAAGGTGGGAGTACCTTAACCAATCAGTTGGTCAAAAATATGTATTTGACCTCCGACAAGACGCTGACTCGAAAGATAAAAGAAGCGTTGATGTCGGTTATTATGGAAATGCATTACAGCAAGAATGACATTCTCGAGACCTATATGAATGAGGTCTACATCGGCCAGCAGGGCGCTCGAGCTATTAATGGTTTTGGCCTGGGTGCCGAATTTTATTTTGGCACCACGCTCGAAGGCCTACAGATTCACCAGCAGGCGATGCTCATTGGCCTGATCAAAGGGCCCTCCTATTATAATCCGCGCCGTCACCCCAAGCGGGCCAAGTCACGGCGCGACACGGTACTTTCAGTTTGGCTCAGGCAGGGCTTGATTACCCAGGCCGAATATCGGCAAGCCTCCAGTGCCGCGTTGGATATAGCGAGTAAGCCCCGGCAGTCTAATTATCCGGCCTTTATGGATGCCTTGCGCCGGCAACTGGCTAACGATTACCGCAAAGAAGATTTACTCGGCGAAGGCTTGACCATCTTTACCACCTTAGATCCCTTGGCGCAGACCATCCTCGAGCAACAGGTTGCCGAAACCTTGCCGAAAACCGAACAACGTTTCAAGTTGGCAGCCAATATATTAGAAGCGGCGGCCGTGCTAACCCGGCCCTCGACCGGTGATATCTTGGCCATACTCGGGGGTCGTGAACCGCGTGCTGGTGGCTTTAACCGGGCATTGGATGCCAAACGGCCGATCGGCTCGCTGATGAAACCGGCGGTCTATTTGGCCGCATTAGAACAGGGTTACAGCCTGGCCGAGCCGCTGAATGATGCCGACGTTACCATCGCCGCGGGCGATGGTACTTTTTGGCAGCCGAAAAACTACGACCGGATTGCCCACGGCCAGCCGATGTTGGTTGACGCCTTGGCCAAATCCTATAATCAGGCAACTGCTCGCTTGGGCATGCAAATTGGTCTGGTTGGCGTGTTTGATGTGATTGCCCGGCTCGGCGTATCCGATTCCATTCCGCTGGTACCCGCGGTAATGCTTGGCGCGCACGGTATGTCGCCCATGGACGTGGCGCAAATGTACCAAACCATCAGCGGCAACGGCTTCTATTCGCCCTTAAATACCATTCGGGCGGTGTCCCATCCGCAGTTAGGGGTTATCCAACGCTATGATCTGAAAGTCAGTCAGCGGTTCAGTCCCGAAGCCATTTACCTATTACAGGCGGCGATGCATGAGGCCACCGTCATGGGGACCTCCGCCAGTATTCAATGGTTGTTGCCGAGTCACTGGTGGGCCGCCGGTAAAACGGGCACCACCGATGATAACCGGGATGCCTGGTTTAGTGGCTTTACCGGCGACCGCCAGCTGGTTGTTTGGGTCGGTCGAGACAACAATAAGACCACCCCGCTGACCGGATCAACCGGAGCCCTACCGATCTGGATTAAGGTTATGGCCGAGTTGCGACCGGAACAAGAGCGGCGCGGTGTGCCGCTCGGCATCACCCAGCTCGATGTCAACGAGGCGGGTATTGTGGTGCCCAGCGGCTGTGACAATGCCAGGTCCTTACCCTTTATCTTAGGGACCGAGCCGGTCGCCAGTATGAGCTGCAACGAACAGGATAATAGAGCGGTGCCCCGAAAATCCACCTGGTGGCAAAAACTGTTTAATTAAGGCCGCCCCGGCCGGAGACGATGCGAAGGCGCGTATCCAAGGGCACTGCAGCCATCATATAGAACCGCCCAGCGCTTTGTTTAGGGCAAAAAAAAGCCCTGCCAAGGCAGGGCGTTAGCTCGCGTAGACTCCGATTAGATCGAATAGTAAAGATCGAACTCGACCGGGTGAGTCGTCATATCCAGACGCACGACGTCTTCCATCTTCAGTTTAATATAAGCATCGATGGTGTCGTCATCAAATACGCCACCAGCTTTCAGATAGTCACGGTCGGTATCCAATGCCTTCAACGCCTGTTCCAGGCTGTTGCAGACGGTCGGGTAGGCGGCAGCTTCTTCCGGTGGCAGGTCATAGAGGTCCTTATCGGCAGGATCGCCCGGATGCATCTTATTGAGTACACCGTCTAGGCCGGCCATCAGAAAGGCGGTGAACATCAGGTATGGGTTCGCCGTTGGGTCGCCAAAGCGGACCTCGATGCGCTTGCCCTTGGGGCTGGTGACATACGGAATGCGAATCGACGCGGAACGGTTACGCGCCGAATAGGCGAGCATGACCGGTGCTTCGAAACCGGGTACCAGGCGCTTGTATGAGTTCGTCGAGGCGTTGGCGAAGGCATTGAGCGAACGGGCATGCTTGATGATGCCGCCGATGTAAAACAGTGCCGTCTCAGACAGGCCGGCATAGTCATCGCCGGCAAACTGATTGACGCCGTCTTTTGAATAGGACATATGGACATGCATGCCCGAACCATTGTCACCGACCAGTGGCTTGGGCATAAAGGTTGCCGTCTTGCCATAGGCATGGGCCACGTTATGGACGCAATACTTAAGAATTTGGACCTCATCGGCTTTTTTGGTCAGGGTGTTGGCACCAACGCCAATCTCACACTGACCGGCGGTGCCTACTTCGTGATGGTGCACCTCGATGACCAAGCCCATAGACTCCATGGCATCGCACATCTGCGCGCGAATTTCATGCAGGCTATCGACCGGTGGTACTGGGAAATAACCGCCCTTGATACCGGGCCGATGACCCATATTACCGTCTTTGAAGACCCGCTCAGAAGACCAGGCGGCTTCATCGGAATCGATTTTGTAAAACGAACCGGAAATATTAGAACCCCATTTGACGTCATCGAAGACGAAAAACTCAGGCTCTGGGCCGAACAAGGCGGTGTCGCCGAGACCGGTGGAGGCTAAATAGGCTTCACCGCGCAAGGCGATTGAACGTGGGTCCCGGTTATAGCCTTCGCCGGTGGAAGGTTCAACGATGTTGCAGCGAACAATGATGGTCGCGTCTTCGGTAAAGGGATCGAGCACCGAGGCAGAATCATCGGGCATCAAGATCATGTCGGATTCGTTGATGCCTTTCCAGCCGCCAATTGACGAGCCGTCGAACATCTTGCCCTCTTGAAAAAAGTCATCATTCACTTCTGAGGAAGGTATAGATACGTGTTGTTCCTTGCCTTTGGTGTCCGTAAAACGCAGGTCTATCCAGCGGGCTTCAGATTCTTTGATTAGCGAAAGCGTAAGCGACATTGGTCGTCTCCATCGTTTAAAAGGCGCTCAATGAGTTGAGCGATGTAAAAAGTGGTCTCACAAGAAAAGATCGCGCTTATTTTAATTGTAAGTATTAGCAGTACAGCTAACCAGGCAAAAGTTATGCCGGCGATCGAATATCACCTCGGCGGCTTTGCCTGGTGCTCGTTTAGAAGGAATAGACCAAGCTCGGCACTATAAGAGTGCGGCTGCATTGGCCAGGATCCGAAAGCGCGCCTTTTTGGTGCATTTTCCACTGCGACTCTAAACACCTAGATGATATACCGTCCGGCCGGGCCATGACAGAGAAGTGTGCAACGAAGTTGAGGCCCGGGTTTTTCCGCCAACCCCTCTAACAACACCAATTGCCCACATCGAATTCGCGTCCCCAAGGGTCGCTAAAGTTCAATGTACGGCACTATTGAAAAATATCACGGGAGTGGCAAGCCGTTCAACAGGCGGATTGAAACCATTCAGATCAATGGCGCTGGAGGCGGGTAGGGCGATGCTCTGGGCTAAGGCCGGAGAACCCTCGGTATTATAATGCAGTTACCGAGGCCAGTAACTGCACGGCGAACGCACTAGTTGGTCGTAGCGGTCTCGTTAGTGGCCTGCTTCTGCTGATAGAGGGCATCAAAGTTGACCGGTGCCAACATCAGGGCAGGGAAGCTACCTTTGACAACGGCAGCGTCGACTGCTTCTCGAGCATAGGGGAAGAGAATGTTGGGGCAGTAGGCACCTAACATCTGATCACGGGTCTCATCGGGAAAACCGCCGATTGAAAAAATACCGGCCTGTTGCACTTCACATAAAAAGGCTGTTTCTTCTTCGATTTTTGCCGACACCGTCAGAGTAAGGACCACCTCATAGACATCGGTGTCGAGTTGACGAGTTTGGGTATTCAGATCCAGTTTGATCTGTGGCTTCCACTCCTTGCGAAAGATACCCGGTGCATTGGGGCTTTCAAAAGATACGTCTTTCAAATACAAACGTTGGACACCGAATTGGGGTTGCTGTTGTTCAGTCATGTTGACTCCGTAAATGTTATAGGATGCTTCAGTTCATTAGCCTGGGGAGAACATTTAGAGGGCTTGCGCAGGGACAACCCTACTAGCGGTCTAAACCCAGTAGGCTATCCAGTTGTGCCGAGCGGTCGAGGCTATAGAGTTCGTCGCAACCGCCAATATGGTCTTCGTTGATCCAGATTTGTGGCACGCTGGTGCGACCACTCTCTTGCATCATCTTGGTCCGCAGCGACGGATCACCATCGACAATCAGTTCTTGGTAACTCACACCCTTGCGATCTAACAAGCGCTTGGCTTGTACACAAAAGGGGCACCAGTTCGACGAATATATGCGTACAGTAGGTTTCATAACAGCTCGACCCGTAACAAATTAGTCTTTAACCAGTGGCAAATTACTGCCTTGCCACTCCAAAATTCCACCGCGCAGCTTGTGCAACTTATTGAATCCTGCCTTGGCTAGGATGGCGCCGCTCGCGCCAGCGGTGGTGCCCGTTTTACATATCAGGATGACCGGCGTGTCTTTAAAAGACTCCAGTTCATTGATGCGCTTGAGCACATCCTTTGCGGGTATATGTAAGGCGTTGGGCAAATGGCCGGCGCGAAACTCATCCTTACTGCGGATATCAATCACCTTGGCATTTTCATTATTAATCATCTGCGTCATCTGTGATGGCGACACCGCAGCGCCACCGCGCGCGCCTTCGGTCTTGATCAGAAGGAAAAATAAAATCAACCAGACTGAGCTGAGTTGCCAATGGTTTATGATGAATTCAAAAAATTGCTCTAACATGGCTCGATCTCTGATTGTCGACTAAAAAAGAGGCGGCAGTATACACCACCTTATCCAATGGTAACCAATTGGATGCAAAATGAGTCAATTCAAGTCTTACTCAAGTCACTTTTGGCTGGAGAATCCTCCGGATCGATAGGTAGATCAACTTTCGGTCGGAAAAAGCAGCGGTAAATCTAATTTCAGCTCGAACTTTGGCATTGGATCATTACACTGTATAATTTGTAATTTTCCTACATTTTAACGCGAGGCATTAAAGATGGCTAAGGGTAAAACGGCAATTCTGCTTATTCTAGATGGTTTTGGCTACAGCGAGACATCGACATCAAATGCCATTGAGCAGGCCAATATGCCGGTTTGGGATCGCTTGTGGTCTACATTTCCGCACACCCTGATCCAAACATCTGGCATGGCGGTGGGCTTGCCCGAGGGTCAGATGGGTAATTCCGAAGTTGGTCATATGAATCTGGGCGCCGGTCGTACCGTTTATCAGTCCCTGACTCGAGTGACCAAGGCCATCAGTGATGGTGATTTTTTTGTCAACGAGAAGCTTATTAAGGCTGTCGATGCTGCCGTTGAGGGCAACAAGGCGGTGCACCTGATGGGCCTTCTAAGTCCAGGCGGCGTGCACGCGCACGATGATCACTTTCATGCCATGGTCGATTTAGCGGTGCAACGCGGGGCCGATCAGGTCTATGTCCATGCCTTCTTAGATGGTCGCGATACGCCCCCGCGCAGTGCCTTGGCGTCAATAGAGCGCTTGGAAGCGAAGTTGGAAAAACTGGGCGTTGGTGGCATCGTGTCAATGATCGGTCGTTATTACGCGATGGATCGGGATAATCGTTGGGAACGGGTGCAAGCCGCCTACGACCTATTGGTTTCCGGTACGGCCGACATAGTCGCGGCCACACCTATGGACGCCTTGCATGCCGCCTACGATCAGGGTAAGGACGATGAGTTTTGCCCGTCGGCCTCGATTCGCGCCGATAATACCCAGGCCATTACCATCAACGACGGTGATGCCGTGGTCTTTATGAATTTCCGGCCCGATCGATCCCGTGAGTTGACCCGAGCGCTGATCGATCAAAACTTGCAGTCCGATCTAGATCGTAGCCGAATGCCCAAGCTCAGTGCCTTTGTATCTTTGACTGAATATGCCGCCGATATAGACTGCGATGTTGCTTACTTACCAGAAAACCTGACCAACACCCTGGGGGAAGTTATCCAGAAACAGGGTGGCAAGCAGCTGCGCATCGCCGAAACCGAAAAATATGCCCATGTAACTTTCTTCTTTAGCGGGGGGCAGGAGAGCGAGTTTGAGGGCGAAACGCGCACGTTGATTCCGTCGCCGAAGGTTGCTACCTATGATTTGCAGCCTGAAATGAGTGCCCCAGAGGTCACTGAGAAACTTGTTGCGGCCATTGCTTCAAAGCAATACGACCTGATCGTTTGTAACTACGCCAATGGCGATATGGTTGGCCATACCGGCAAGATGGCTGCCGCCATCAAGGCCGTTGAAGCACTGGATACGGCCTTAGCTGCCGTAAGCCAAGCCGCATTGGCGGCTGATGCGGATCTGTTGATTACCGCCGATCACGGCAATGTTGAGCTGATGGTCGACCCCGTCACCGGTGGCCCAGTGACCAGCCATACGATCTTTCCAGTGCCCCTGATCTATGTCTCCAATCAGGCCCAGGGCGTCCAATTGCAGGCTGGCGCGCTAGCCGATATAGCACCGACCCTGTTGACAATATTGAAGATTGCCGTGCCGGTTGAAATGACCGGGCGGAATCTGATTGTTTAGCCAACGGCTGACCGCTGTTTAACCCGCCTAAGGCGGGTTTTTTTTTGCTCTCCAGTTTGGTTTTAATACTGGCCTGGGCCAACCGCAAGCCGATTAGTTAGATCGCTCTGGGCCGGGCTCAGGACCGACGATGAAATCGAACCCGCGCGTGCTGGCGACAGGTCGCGACGCACCTGTTAAGATCGCCAAAACCTTTTTGTGGATGCCCAGTCATTGCTTCGTTCCTTTATTTTGCCTCTGTTGATCGCAGCCGCGTTGCTAGGTGGACACCTAAGAGCTGACGACTTGGCGCAAAACCAGGCCGCACTGCAAGCGGTCAGTAAAGCGTTAAAGGCACTGGAGACCACACTGGCCGGGCAGCAGCAGGACGTATCCAGTGCTCGGCAGGCGCTCCAAGAGGTTGAGCGAGAAATGGCCGACTTACAACAAAAAAGTCTTGTCTTGAATCAAACAGTGGCTACCCAAAAGGCAGCCATAGCCCGGCTCGGTGAACAAAAAAGTGAGTTGCAGGCGCAGTTGGCGACCCAAAAAGATCAGATATCGGCTGTTTTACGCCTTGCTTACAAGCAAAACAATCAGCCACTGATTAAACTGCTATTGTCGAAGCAGCGTCCCGAAGACGTTGCTCGGCATCTGTATTACTTTTCCGTGCTGACCGATAATCAACAGCAGCAGGTAGCAAAATGGGTCGAGGAGCAGAACCTGTTAGCGACGACCCTGCGCACCGAAGCTCAATTGCTGATAGAGATGGAAGAAAATAAAGAGCGCTTGGTTGAACAAAGCCGTAAACTCAAAAGTCAGCAAAACAAACGCACTCTGGCCATCGCTGCGATTAACAGCGAGGCCGAAAACACCATTGGCAACATTGCTCGCAAAGAAAAAGAACTTGCGAAAATGACCGAGCTAATCGATCAATTGCAATCCAAGCTGGCCAGTTTGGGTCTGGAATTTCCCGATTTGGAAGGGCGCACGAACCCTAAAGGTGAACTGCCATGGCCCGTGTCGGGTCGTTTAAAGAACGCTTATGGCCAATCGTTTGATGGCAGCGTGCTGACCTGGCAAGGGTGGTTAATTGCGGCCCCATTGGGCACCGATGTGCTCGCCGTTCAGCGTGGCCGAGTGGTCTTTGCTGATTTTTTCAAAGCCAATGGACTGTTGATGATCGTCGATCATGGCGCTGGCATCTGGACACTCTATGGCCGGAATCAAGCTCTATTGCGCGATGTCGGCAGTTGGGTTGAAGCTGGCGATGTGATCGCAGCCGTCGGGCAGTCTGGGGGCTATAATGAAAGCGGTCTGTACTTTGAAGTCCGAAAAGACGGGGAGCCACAAAATCCGGCGAACTGGTTGCAGAAAAGGTAGGCCTTAACCTTGAATACACAAATTGAAAATACTGATGTTGAAGGAACTCTTATGAGACTTATTCGTAATCCGTTGTTGGCAGCATCGACGGCACTAGTTATTGGTTTTGCCGTGGGTATTGCGACGGTGGTTCAGGCCGATGATGAAAGCCAGTTGCCGATCGATGAAATTCGCCTGATGTCGCAAGTGTTGGAGCGTATAAAACAGTCCTATGTTGAAGAGGTGACCGACGAGCAGCTCTTAGAGTCCGCCATCGAAGGTATGTTAACCGCCTTAGATCCCCACTCAGACTATTTGACGCCGGATGACTTTAAAGATCTGCGTGAGAGCACCTCGGGTGAGTTTGGCGGTCTGGGTATTGAAATCACCCTCGACACCTCGGGCTTTATTAAGGTGGTGGCCCCAATAGACGATACCCCTGCATATCGCGCCGGAATGCAATCGGGCGATCTGATTACACAGATAGATGATGCCCCGGTAAAGGGTATGACCATTAACGATGCGGTTGGCCTAATGCGCGGCAAACCTGGTACCTCCTTGGTATTGAAGGTGGTTCGTTCAGGCGAAACGGGTCCGTTGGAGATCGAAATTACCCGCGCAGTGATTAAGGTGACCAGTGTCCGTCATCGCATGCTGGAACCGGGCTTTGGCTATATTCGCATCTCTCAGTTTCAGGAGCGGACCGGCCCGGACTTTGAAGATGCATTGAATCAATTACATGCCGAAGCTGATGATAAGTTGCAGGGCTTTGTACTGGATTTACGCAACAATCCGGGCGGCGTTTTGCAGGCATCGGTTGATGTGGTCGACAATCTGATCACCGATGGACTCATTGTCTACACCGAAGGCCGTATCGCGAATTCCGATAGCCGATTTGTGGCGCGCAAGAAAGATCCGAGTAAGGGTGTCACGATGGTGGTCTTGATCAATGGTGGCTCTGCTTCAGCCTCTGAGATTGTCGCCGGTGCGTTGCAAGATCACGGTCGAGGTTTAGTCATGGGCACTCAGTCTTTTGGCAAGGGCTCAGTGCAAACGATTTTACCGCTCGATAAGGATCATGCGTTGAAGCTGACCACCGCCCGTTACTACACGCCCAACGGCCGGTCCATTCAGGGTCAAGGCATAGTGCCGGACATTGAGGTTAAGCAGGGTAAGTTGACGCTCAATGACAGCGAGGGCTTTTTCAAGGAATCCGATTTGGCCGGTGCGCTGGTCAATCCTGATAGCGAAGCCGATGTCGACGGGGACGAAAAATCCACAGTCGAACCGAGTGAGGATTATCAGTTGTTTCAGGCTGTGACGGTACTCAAGGGCATAGCCATTCTGAATGCCAAATAGTTCGTTGCGTTTTCTACTGGTCCAGCTAATGTTGACGGTGCTGCTTTCGAGCAGCGCCGTTTTTGTGTCGGCCCAAGGGAAAATTGTTCTGGTTATTGACGATTTGGGTAATCAGCGCCGCGCGGGCCGGTCGGTCATAGATAGCCCATGGGTCACAACCGTGGCGATCATGCCGGGTCGGCCTTTTACCGAAGAGTTGGCCCAATATGCCTTTGCGCAGGGTAAAGAAATTATTATCCATATGCCGATGTCCAACGAGACCGACTTCCCCTTAGGACCTTTAGGTTTGAATCGCGTAGACGGCAAGGCTACCCTGACAGAGAATTTGCACACAGCCCTAGCGGGGGTGCCGCATGCGGTGGGTTTATCGAACCATATGGGCAGCCGCTTAACGCAAGATCGCGAGGCCATGGGTTGGGTGATGGCAATGCTCAAACAGGTGGGCTTTTATTTTTTCGACAGTCGGACGGTGTCGACCACCATCGCCTACCAGGTCGCGGCGCAGTACCAACTGCCTTGGTCCATGCGCAACATTTTTTTGGATCATTACCGAACCGAGGATTTCATCGCGCAGCAGTGGCACTTGGCGCTGACCAAGGCGCGTCAGGGCGAAACGGTTACGGTGATCGGTCACCCCTATCCTGAGACCCTGCGCTTTTTGAACAATCTGCAGCTCGACCCGAGTGACCTGGCGCTGCTATTACCCTTATCTGCGGTGCTCAACTACGCTGATAAAGTGGCACGCCCCCTGAGGAATTTCCCGCAAGGGCTTTAAGCTGTACCCAATTCATTTGATGTTCAGTATAGGGCGCTATAGTCTGGCGCAACTGAACAAACGATCGCATAAGGAAAACGCTATGAAACAGCTGCTGGTTATCTTCTTGATGAGTGCTCTAGTCTTGTCAGGCTGTGCAACCCTCAACAAGAATGAATGCCTTACCGCCAACTGGTATCAGATCGGCTATGAGGACGGTGCGCGCGGTTTTCCTGACACCCGTATCGGGTCGCATCGTGAAGCCTGCGCCAAACACGGCATTTCGCCTGATTTTCGTGCCTATCTGGATGGTCATGAAGAAGGGGTTATTCGTTTTTGCACCGCGCAAAATGGCTTCGCGCAAGGTAAGAACGGCTATCAATACGCCGGCATCTGTCCGCCGTCACTGGAAGGGCGCTTTCTCGATGGTTACGATGCCGGGCGGCAGATTTACGCGGTGACCTCGGCCATCCGCAGTGCCGAATCCGAACAGCGCCAGAATGAAGCGAAAATGAGTGCCCTAGAGCAAGAGATTATTAGCAAAAAACAGGTCATGTTTGCCGCCGAAACCTCGGTCGAGGATCGTTACCGGCTGGATGGCGAGTTAAGCAGCATGCAGCAAGATTTGGGCGGTTTGGAGCAGCGTAATAGGCAATTGTTGGTCGATCTTGCGCAGGCCCAAGCCCAATTGCGTGTGCTTGAAGAAAAGTATGCCTACTTCTAGGCGATATTCGGATAGTGGCTGGATCGACAGTCACTGTCATCTGAATGAATTGGCGACTGCGCCGGCTCAGCTTAAGGAGGCCAAGCAGGCGCAGATCGAATATTTTATTGTCCCAGGTACGGCACCGCAACAATGGTCAGATGTGATCGCATGGCAATCTGCCCACTGTGCGATCGCCTTGGGCACCCACCCTTGGTTTGTTGACCCGAATGAGGACCAGATCGGCCAGTTAATTGTTGCCCTGCAGCAGTATGAGGTGGTCGCCATCGGTGAAATTGGTCTCGATTTTTACTCCAATCAAAGCCAACCTCGACCCCATAGGGCGCTGCAGCAACGGCTGTTCGAAGCCCAACTGATGATCGCCAAAGCGCATCGTTTACCGGTGATCGTGCACAGCGTCAAAGCCCATCAGCAAGTGATCGATACCCTGCGCCGTCTGGCCATCGAGGATGGCGTCGTGCACGCCTTTATCGGCAGTGCGGAGCTGGCGCAGCAGTATATCGAGCTAGGCTTTCATCTGGGCATTGGGCCGTTGATCCTAAAATCACCCAAAACCCGGGCCGCTCTGGCGCAGGTCCCGCTGAGTCAAATGCTGTTAGAAACCGATGCCCCTTTTGGCAACAGCCATTCGGCCGCTAATCCGTTGCTGCAAATCTTGTCGGTAGCCCAATGTGTAGCCGAGATTAAACAGATCAGCTTAGCGCAACTGCAGCACGCGACCCGAGGCAACACTCAGCGTCTGTTTCGTCTGCCGGCCGACCATTAGTCACACCGGGGCACTGACCGCTTGATCCATTCTGTGGGGATCCTAGAGCTCCTCAGGAGCGGGGAGGGCGTCGCCGCAGACACGACAATATTCAGCATCAATCTCATGACCGGTGATACCGCAACCGATGCACCCGCGCGCGTCCCGTTGGGTGCGCATCGCCTGAGTCAGTTCGGCCGTGTAGATGCCGGTCGGTACGGCGATAATGGCATAACCGGTAATCATCGTTGCCGAGGCAATTAATTGGCCTAATGCAGTCGCCGGCGCAACATCGCCATAGCCCACCGTGGTTAGGGTGACGATTGCCCAATAGATACTTTTGGGGATCGAGGTGAAGCCATTTTCTGGGCCTTCCACCAGGTACATAATAGCGCCAAAGACCACCACCAACGTGCTGACAAAGTAGAGGAAGACCAGAATCTTGCGTTTACTTGAACGCATGGCCCAGACCAGTTGTTCGGCCTCATGCATGTAACTGAACAGTTTAAGGACACGGAAGACCCGTAAAATTCGCAGGATGCGAATAACCAAAAAGGTATTGGCGCCGGGAATCAGAATGGTTAAATAGGTTGGGATAATGGATAACAGATCGACGATACCATAAAAGCTGAAGGCGTATTTTAGCGGATGTCGCACACAGGATAAGCGCAGTAGATATTCGACGGTAAAGGCTAGGGTAAAGGTCCATTCGATAAAGTTGAGCAAGCCTTGATAGCTGATCCGAACCGCCGTTACGCTTTCCAGCATAACCGCCAGCACACTGAGTCCGATGGCCATGATCAGGGCCACATCGAACAGCTTTCCGGCGCGGGATTCGGCGCCAAAGATAATGTCATTTAATTTCAGCTGCCAGGGAGCCAGTGGGCTGTCGGCAGACTCGGACTGAATAATATGAAACCGATTGAAGTTGCCACGGGCCATCAGAAGGCCTCCCCAACAGTGATCGCAAAGTTAAGCTCTTGGGCATCCACTAAGCCGATATCGAGCCGAACGTTGAAACGATCGGGGGTCGTTGCAAAACGGAGTCCTAGACCGACGCTGGAGTGAAATTCACTTACCTGGAGTTCGGCCAAGCTGGGCGCAACCTGAATGCTATCGAAAAAGGCCACACCGGCCCATTTAGGCCCCAATGTCTTGCGCCATTCCAACTGGCCGCCCAGGGCTGTGAAATCGATCCAACGATTGCCATTGGCGCCTCGTAAGGTGCGGTCCCCGGTCGGCTTGGGTAGATGGGTGAAGGGTGTCTTGGCGCTGGCCAACTGGCCATGAGCTCGAACGGCTAAGACGTCGGCACCCAGGGTGATAAAGTGCGCGGCACTGACCTGGGCCAGATAAAAACCGACGTCACTGCCCAATGCTTCACTGTACAGATCCAAGCGGCTCGACCAAAGCTGACCACTGGTGGACCAGTCGGTATTATCGCGGCTGTCGATCCGGCCAGAGATTCCCAAGCCGGTATAGAGACCGCCGCTCTGACCGGCAACCGAGGCATCCAATAGGTCGGCCTGCGACGGGTCGATAAGGGCATCGATGCGGTGAAATTCGGCCAATAGGCTGGCACCCAGGTAGAATGTGTCGGTCACCTTTCGGGTCGCCGAGACAGAACTTTCCAGCGCGCTGTCGGCATAGCTATCGCCCGCATCGGGCGTTTGGTTGGCCTGGCCGTAATAGTCGCTGGGCCAATATTTACCGCCCAGCTTGCCGCTGATGTTCCAAGCGCCGTCGGAGACATATACGCTCGGCCAAATATAGGCCTGGTATTGTCCTTCGGTGGTGCCCTGGAGCAAAGCCTCTAATCGATTCTGGGGTACCGTAGGTGTTTGCTGGGCAAAAATACGCATCACATAGGCACCATACTGGAAACCGGTTTCCGGCGAGGAGCCGACAGCGGGTAAGGGTACCCAGGTGGCCGGTTTTAAAGGCGCGGCAACGGATTCGACAGCCACTAGTAACACTAATCCAAGGGTCAGCCGGTTGATGTTCATAGGCGCAGTCTGTTCCATATTTAATTGTCAGCCGATCACGCTACCCCAGCACCTATTGCCGGTCAATGGTCGATTGTGGGCGGTCGGGGCGTTAAGATTGGCGTCCACTCAAGGCATCGGCCATCAGCTAGCGGGTGGTTCGCCCCATTACCGCCTGAGTCGTCCAAGCTGACGGTGGCTATTGGCGCAGGGATGCGGCAACCTACAAGTATAGGCTTGGGACGACGATATAGGGTTTATATGATCGATTTGAATAACTCCAACCTGGGCGGTGGCCTGGTTAAAGGCTTAGGCGGGCTTGATCAATTGGGTGGGGCGGGTCGCTTGCTGCAGAGCGATAGGGCGTATTCGAGCTGTTTCGGCGATAACAGGGGTTTTCAATGGATCCGTAACGACCGTTCGTGGTGGTTTAGTTGAGGCTCATGGCAAGACGCCAACAGGCCCAGAGAATGGATAGGGTGTCATGGCCGTTAGTCTAAAAAAACCGGTATTTTATGAGTTGGAAATTAAAAAAAGTCGCTTTCTCGCTTGGGTTGAACCGGTGGCTGACGCCGAAGCCGCCAAAGCCCGGCTGGCGGCTTGCCGAAGCGCGCACCCGGGCGCGCGGCATATCTGCTTTGTGTTTTCCGTGCCCGGTACCAGCGGCATGAGCGATGACGGGGAGCCGTCGGGCACGGCGGCCAAACCCATGGTGAATGTGCTCAATCATAAGGGCCTGGTGAGTGTGATGGCCATCGTGGTGCGCTACTTTGGTGGCATCAAGCTGGGCGCGGGTGGGTTGTCGCGCGCCTACGGCGGTGCCGTCGCCAAAGCCTTAGAACAGGCAGAATACCAAGCGGTAGAACGTCAGTGGTCGATTCTAATCCGCTGCCCCTTTGCCCTAGAGAGTCAGATTCGACGGGTTTGCGAGACCTACCAGGTGGCGCTGCTGGAGGTCCAGTATGGCCAAGCGGTCAGTGCCAGCCTGCAGGTAGCAGACTCGATCAAAACCGATCTGGTGTCAGCCCTTCAGGCCACGGCGCCCGGCAATTCAGAGTTCATCGTGCAGGTGGCGGGCTAAGGGCGCTGGGTGAGGCCATTCGGCCCGCAGCGGTCACTCATCCGTGCCACAGTTCATTTCCCTGCGTGCGAAAGCCAACTCCTTGATGTGAATCATCTAACAGCCTGGTCTAGTATTAGATAATGCTAATCTGACTTTTTGGAGTATCACAACGATGAAACTGGTAATAGTAGGCGGGGTGGCCGGTGGTGCTTCTGCCGCGGCTCGAGCGCGGCGAATTAGCGAGACGGCTGAAATTATAGTGTTTGAACGCGACAGTTTTATCTCCTTTGCCAACTGTGGCCTGCCCTACCATATTGGCGGTGAGATCCAAGATCGCAGTGCCCTCTTGGTGCAGACGCCTGAATCGATGAAGGCACGCTTTAAGCTCGACATTCGCATCAACTGTGACGTGATCGGTATCGACTCGGCGGCCCAAACCGTGCGGGTCCGGGAACTGGATGGCGGGCGAGAATACAATGAGCGCTATGACGAACTGGTCCTATCCCCCGGTGCAAGACCGATTGTGCCAGCCATTTCAGGGGTCGATTTGAGTGCCGTTTTTACGCTGCGCAATATTCCCGATATGGATCGTATTATCCGTAAGATCAATATTGACGCGCCCCGTTCGGCTGTGGTCGTCGGGGGCGGTTATATTGGCATCGAGATGGCCGAAGCCTTGATTCATCGGGGTATTGAAACCACCCTGGTGGAGATGTCGAATCAACTAATGCCGCCAATCGATCCGGAAATGGCGGTGCCTCTGCATCAGGAGATGCGTCGCCATGGGGTGCGCCTGCAGCTCAACGACGCCCTGCAGGAGATCGCCGAAGTCGACGGCCGCCTGCAACTGACCCTTAAGGCGGGTAAACCATTGGTAACCGACCTGGTGATTATGGCGATCGGCGTACGGCCGGAAAATCAGTTGGCCGAGTTGGCCAATCTGGCCATCGGTGCGCGTGGCGGTATCCAAGTCGATCGGCATATGCACACCAGCGTTGAGCATATCTGGGCGGTCGGGGACGCCATTGAGGTCAAAGACTATGTTACCGGCCTGGCGGCACAAATACCGCTGGCGGGCCCGGCCAATCGACAGGGCCGTATTGTGGCCGATAATATATTTGGCCACCCGGCTGAATATAAGAACACCCTTGGCACTGGTATCTGTAAGGTCTTTGATCTGGCAGCAGCGTCAACCGGTGCCAGTGAAAAGTTGCTCCGCGGGCAAGGCATCCCGTTCGAGAAAATCTATGTCCACGCCAGCGATCATGCCGGTTATTACCCCGGTGCCACCCAGGTCAATCTGAAGCTGTTGTTCGATCCAAGCGATGGTCGCCTGTTGGGAGCCCAAGCCATCGGTCCAAAGGGCGTCGATAAGCGCATCGATGTATTGGCCACGGCGCTGCGCGCTCAGATGACGGTGTTTGACCTAGAAGAACTTGAACTTTGTTATGCCCCGCCCTTTGGTTCTGCCAAAGACATTATCAATCAGGCCGGCTTTGTCGCCAGTAATGTGCTGCGCGGTGAACATCAGATTTGTCAGGCCGAACAGATCAGTGCCCGGGTCGATGATGCACTGCTTATCGACGTGCGCAGTCCCGCTGAAATCGGCGTTCTCGGAACCATTGATGAGGCCCTGAACATTCCAGTCAATCTGCTCCGAGCCAACCTCGACCGGCTGCCCAAGGATCGTCCGCTGGTGGTCTTTTGCGCCGTTGGCTTGCGCGGTTATGTCGCCTACCGCTTACTGAACAACCTGGGCTACCAGGTACGTAATTTAACTGGGGGGTTCACCACCTACCAGATGGTGAAGCGGATCGGCATCTAGCGCGATACCTACTATAGAGGTGATCGGCATGCTCGGACAAAAGGATTAATCGGCCACAACGGCTGACTGTAATTGAACCAAGGCCCAGTCGATGTGCTCGTCTACCAGGGCCGATACCCGCCCTTTGGCGCGCTCTAAGGTGGCGATCAACTCTGGCGACGCCGGGGCATTACCCAGTGCCACGGCGATATTGCGCTGCCATTGGGCATAGCCGATACGGCGAATTGGACTGCCCTCGGTGTTGTGCAGAAATTCCACCTCGGTCCAACTAAAAGCCTCCATCAGAGAGATTTTCTCCAGCGAATGGCGCGGCGTAAAGTCGGCCTCCTGCGTGGTATCGGCCTTGTTGTTATGGGGGCAAACCAGCTGGCAGTCATCGCAACCATAGATGCGGTTGCCCATCTTTGCGCGTAAATCGACCGGGATGGAGCCGTCGTATTCGATGGTTAAGTAGCTGATGCACTTGCGCGCGTCCAATACCCCCGGCGCAACAAAGGCATCGGTTGGGCAATCGACCAAGCACTGATTGCAGCTGCCGCAATGACCCTGTTCCAAGGGCGGATCAAAGGGCAGGTCTAAGTCGGTAAAGAGCTCGCCAAGGAAAAACCAACTGCCGACGCCTGGCGCCAGCAATAGGGTGTTTTTCCCAGTCCAGCCCAGTCCAGCCTGTTCGGCCAGCTGGCGTTCCATTACCGGGGCGCTGTCGACAAAGGGGCGATAGCCATGACTGCCGGCTAATTCGGTGATCTGTTGGGCCAATTGCACTAGGCGCTTGCGCAGGACCTTATGATAGTCTCGGCCCAGCGCATAGCGCGCGACATAAGCCAGCTCCGGTGAGTCGAGCACGGCCATGCTGTGGTGATTGGCCGGCAAATAGTCCATGCGCACTGCAATGACCGTCTTGGTGCCCGGTTGCAGTAGATCGCCGCGTAAACGTTTGTCGGAATTGCGCGTTAACCAGTCCATCTCGCCATGATAGCCGGCGTCCAGCCATTGCTGCAGATGTTCGCCATGCGCGCGGGTGTCGGGCGCGCAGAAGCGCATCGCTTGAAAGCCAAGCGGGGCTCCTAGGGCTCGAATTTTCTCCGCCAGGCTGAGTTCAGTTGTTGTTGCAATAAGGTCCACAGGTACCGCCATCGGTAAATTCATCATCGTTCAGTCACATCCATCGGGACTAATGATACACTCTGACGGGTTCGTCTTGGATTAAGAAAGAAGTTAAACCGTGAAAATTCAAATAACAGAAGCTCAAATGCTCCGTTTTGGTCAACAATTGGCCCAGGTATGTCAGGCCGGCAGCGTTATCTATCTGCACGGAACCTTGGGCATGGGTAAAACGACCCTGTGTCGAGCCGTGATTCAGGGGCTGGGCTGGGCTGGGCGAGTCAAGAGCCCGACCTACAATTTGGTAGAAGAGTATGACTTGCTGACCGTGCGCGCCATTCATTTCGATCTCTATCGCCTGGCTGAACCGGAGGAGTTGGAATTTATTGGTATTCGCGATTACGATGCCAGCACTAATTTGTGGCTTATCGAATGGCCGGACCAGGGCCGGGGCTGTTTGCCCGCGGCAGACCTGGAGGTGACTCTGAGCGAGGCTCCGGGCTTGCCTGAAGAACGCCTGATCCGACTGCACACGAACAGTGCCAAAGGTGCCAGCCAGTTGCTGGCCCTACAACAATTAATGGAGATACAAGCTTGAAGCAAAGGTTGCTGGTTTTATTACTGGTCTTGTCCGGTCCGGTTTTTGCTGCGACCGTGCATGGCGTGCGTATTTGGCCGGCGCCTGACAATACTCGGTTGGTCTTTGATCTCGATACCCCTATTGACCACTCGATTCTGGTCTTAAAGAACCCCTTTCGTATCGTGCTCGATATCGAAGGTGCCGGCCTGAGCACCGACTTTGCCGAGCTGGATCTTACCGGTAGTGGCGTCACCCAAATCCGCAGCGCAACGCGCAACGCCAATGACATCCGTATCGTCTTGGATATGTCGACCAATATGCTGCCAAGAAGTTTCGCCCTCAAGCCTAACGACCAGTATGGCCATCGCCTAGTGCTCGATCTGGAGCGACCCACGCTCCAGACCCCAACCATCACACCTCGTATTGAACCCGTGGTCAGCAAGTCCATCGCCCAAATAAGCAATCAGCGCCGGGATATAGTCGTCGTGATTGATGCCGGTCACGGTGGAGAAGATCCCGGCGCCATCGGCCCCTCTAAATTGAGAGAGAAGGATGTGGTGCTGGCCATTGCCAAGGAAGTGTATCGGCAGCTCTCCGCCATAAAAGGGTATCAGCCGATCTTAGTGCGCGACAGCGACTACATAGTGGGCTTGAAGCAGCGCCGTGAACTGGCTCGGAAAAAGAATGCCGATCTGTTTATCTCGATTCACGCCGATGCCTATTCTAAGGCCTCGGCCCATGGCGCCTCGGTCTATGCGCTGTCAAACGGTGGGGTGGTCAGTGCCGTTGCCAAATATTTGGCCAATCAAGAGAATGCCGCCGATGTGATCGGCGGGATTAACGGAGTCAGCCTGGAAGATAAGGACGAGGTCTTGAAATCGGTGCTGGTGGATCTGTCAATGACTACCACCTTGCAGAGCTCACTCAGTGTCGGTTCGATAGTCCTCAATAAAATGGGCAAATTTGCCAAGTTGCACGGCGACCGGACTCAGATTGGACAGGCCAATTTCGTGGTCCTAAGAGCCCCAGATGTGCCATCCATCCTGATCGAAACCGGTTTCATCAGCAATCCGCGGGAAGAACGTAACCTCGGCTCGGCGGCCTATCGTAAGAAAATGGCCAGCGCGATCAGCGCCGGGATTCAAACCTACTTTCAGCGCACGCCGCCGGAGAGTAGTTATATCGCGTGGCAGAAGCAGCAGTCGCAGACCCTTCAGGCTGCGACGCGCAGATACACCGTTGCCAAGGGTGATACCTTATCGGGTATCGCGGGGCGATATGGCATATCACTGACCAATTTAGTCAGCTTGAACAACCTTAGAAGTAACTCCATACGGGTAGGGCAGGTGCTGTTAGTGCCGGGGGCTTCCTAATGGCTGTTAATCAACACCTTAATACGACAGGATGCCAGGCTTGATGGCGGAGCGCACAATTGAAATATTATCGCCCCGTTTGGCTAATCAGATCGCCGCGGGCGAGGTGGTCGAGCGTCCGGCATCGGTTGTCAAGGAGCTGATTGAAAACAGCCTCGATGCCGGTGCGACGCGGATCGATATCGAAGTTGAGCAGGGTGGCCTGAAGTTGATCCGGGTGCGGGATAATGGCCGGGGCGTGGCCAAGTCCGATCTGTCCTTGGCGCTGGCGCGTCATGCGACATCCAAGGTTTACTCACTCGATGAGTTAGAGGCCTTGGTATCGCTCGGCTTTCGGGGTGAAGCCCTTGCCTCGGTGGCGTCCGTATCGCGGTTGAACTTCACCAGTAAACCGGCCAGCCAAGCCGATGCCTGGCAGGTCCAGTCCCAGGGTCGGGATATGCTCACTGAGGTAACCCCGGCCGCCCATACCGATGGCACCTCCGTCGAGGTGCGCGATCTGTTCTTTAATACTCCGGCTCGGCGCAAGTTTTTACGCACTGAAAAGACCGAATTCAGCCATTTGGAAGAGGTCATCAAGCGCCAGGCTTTATCGCGCTTCGACGTCGGTTTCTCATTGCGGCATAACAATCGCACCATCCACGCGCTGCGTCCGGCCCTGACCATAACCGAACAGCAACGCCGGATCGCGGCGCTGCTGAATCCTGACTTTATGCTCAACTCGATTCTGATCGAGACCGAGCGGGCTGGCCTGAAGATGACCGGCTGGGTGGGGTTGCCGACCTTTTCCCGGTCCAGTGCCGATATGCAGTACTTCTTTGTCAACGGCAGAGTGGTGCGCGATCGGGTGATCGCCCATGCCGTCAAACAAGCCTATCGTGATGTATTGTTCCACGGCCGCCAACCCTGTTTTGTGTTATTTCTAGAACTCGACAGCCTGGGTGTTGATGTCAATGTCCACCCGACCAAGCACGAGGTCCGCTTTCGCGATCAGCGTTTGGTCCACGATTTCCTATTTTCGCAATTGCACCGCGCCCTGGCCGAAGTGCGCCCCCAACTTGGCGCAGAGCCGCTGGTTGCGCCTGAGTTAACGCCCACTACCAGCGGTATCGAGGCCGGTGAATTTGGCGGTCAGCGCAGCCTGAATATGGCAGACCGCTCTGCGCCCTATTCGATGTCATCAACGCCGAGCTCGAGCCTTAGCACCGGCGAACAGGTCGCCTTTTATCAGCAGTTGCAGCGCCCAAGCGATCTCGTTACCGAGCGCGGCTGGCAGGCACAGCAGCCGCTGCCACAGACCAGCCAAGTGGACATCCCGCCCTTAGGTTTTGCCATTGCCCAGCTGCACGGCGTGTTTATACTGGCCCAGTCTGAACAGGGGCTAATCCTAGTTGATATGCATGCGGCCCATGAGCGCATTACCTATGAACGGATGAAGAACCAATACGATCAGCAGGGCATTCAAGCACAGCCCTTGTTGGTGCCATTGAAGTTGGCGGTGAGCAATCGTGAGGCCGATACGGCCGAGGAGTTTGCCGAGGTGCTGGCAACATTTGGCTTGGAGCTGCAACGCTCCGGGCCGGAAGCCCTGACAGTGCGGCAAATACCGGTTTATCTGCAGCAGGCCGATGTGGAGCCGTTGGTGCGCTCGGTGCTAGCCGACTTTAGTAGCCATGAAAGCTCGGATGCCATCCTCGCCCAGCGCAATGAAATACTCTCCACCATGGCCTGTCACGGTTCGATTCGGGCTAACCGCAAGCTGACCATTCCAGAGATGAACGGCTTGCTGCGCGATATGGAACGTACTGAACGCAGCGGACAATGCAACCATGGCCGACCGACTTGGACCCAGCTGTCGATGACCGAGTTGGATAAGCTGTTTTTGCGGGGACGATAAATGATCGACAATAGGCCACCGGCTCTATTTCTAATGGGACCGACTGCTGCCGGCAAGACCGAATTGGCGATTGCCCTAGTAGAGCTGGGCAGCTGTGAAATCATCTCGGTAGACTCGGCACAAATCTATCGCAGCATGGATATTGGCACGGCCAAGCCAGATGCGCAGACCCTAGTCCGCGCGCCGCACCATTTGATCGATATTTGCGACCCGGCTGAAAGCTACTCGGTGGTGCAGTTTCGTCGTGCTGCGCTCGCGACAATGGCCGAGATCAGTCAGCGTGGTAAAATACCCCTATTGACGGGTGGTACCATGCTGTATTTCAAATCATTGGTCGAACCGATGGCCGACTTGCCGGAAGGTGATCAGGGCATCCGCAGCGAACTGGCACAGCAGATGGCGGACCAGGGTTTGGTCGGGCTCGTCGCGCAATTGGCTCAGGTTGACCCGGTGGCTCACGCCCGCATCGATCTGGCGAATCCGCAGCGAGTGCAGCGTGCGCTGGAGGTGTTCCGTGTCAGTGGCCGACCCATTTCAGCCTTCTGGGCCGAAGGCACCCACGACGGACGGGGTAATTTGGCCGTCGGCGCGGCGGAGCAATTCCCTTATCGATTACTGCAATATGGCGTGATACCGCAAGACCGGGCCATTCTGCATGCGCGCATCGCACAGCGCTTTCGTTGGATGCTCGAACAGGGCTTTGAGCAAGAAGTCCGGGAGCTTTATAGTCGAGGTGACCTGCATCTAGATCTGCCATCGATGCGCTGTGTCGGATATCGACAGATGTGGCACTACCTCGATGGCCTGATCGATTACGATGAAATGATTGAGCGCGGTATCATCGCGACGCGTCAACTGGCCAAACGTCAGCTGACCTGGTTGCGCGGCTGGCCCGAGTTGCAGGCGCTCGACACTAGTGCAGTGAGCAGTGTTGATTATTGCCAGCAGATCTTAGGGCAACTGTGACGCCGCCGTGGTTGAATTTGACCATATTTTGGCTGGCCATCTAGGCGAACTGAGATCAAGCAAGCTTGTTTGCTAACTATTAATATCGGGGGTATTAAGTAAATAATGTCCTGTTGCCATCCACAATGAGATGGAAATCAACTAGAATTACTAATTGGAATTTTTGAATGCTATTGAACCAGCCTCCATTGTGGGCCAATGGCGCGCTTCGGCGTAATAAATTGGTCGATGTTGGCCCATTCTTTGGGCACCGAGTGACGGAGTCATTGGCTTTAGTGGCACCCGGGCACGCTGGTTTGCAAGCCAACTATTATTATAATCCTTGACAAAAAGGGAGCAGAACATGTCAAAAGGGCAGTCTTTACAAGACCCTTTCTTAAACGCGCTACGTAAAGAGCGCATTCCAGTGTCAATCTTTCTGGTAAACGGCATTAAGTTGCAGGGTCAGATCGAAAGCTTCGACCAGTTTGTTATTTTGTTGAAGAACACTGTTAGCCAAATGGTTTACAAACATGCCATTTCGACGGTCGTCCCCGCCCGCAATGTCAAGATTACCCAAGACGACGATGACGTAATTACTGTCGAGTAACGGGACGGTCCACTATTTTTCTCTTAGCCGGGCAGCGCCGGGCATCGGAGTTTTGATTGCTTTTTGAACGTGTAGAGGGCGGAAACCGAGCCATATTGGTTCATGTTGACTTTCCTGAGTCGGACCAGCGTGAGGACGCGGCGGAGTTTTCCGAGTTAGTTACCTCAGCTGGGGCCGAGACCGCATTGTTTATCCGCGGTGTTATGACGGTTCCTCATTCCAAATTTTTTGTCGGTGCTGGCAAGCTAGAAGAGATTCAGCAGGCCGTGATTGACCATGAGGCCGACCTAGTATTATTTAATCACGCATTGCGACCCTCACAGGAACGTAATATCGAAGCCGCCATAGAGTGTCGGGTGCTCGATCGGACCGGACTCATTCTCGATATATTCGCTCAGCGTGCCCGAACCCACGAGGGCAAGCTGCAGGTCGAATTGGCTCAGCTGGAGTATCAGAGCACGCGTCTGATTCGTGGTTGGACCCACTTGGATCGAGAAAAAGGCGGTATTGGTCTGCGTGGCCCGGGTGAAACCCAGCTGGAGTCGGATCGACGCCTACTGCGTAGCCGTATCTCAACGATTCACAAGCGCCTCGACAAGGTTGAGAAGCAACGCAACCAGTCCCGGCGCGCCCGAAATCGATCCAACACTCCAACGGTGGCCCTAGTGGGATACACTAATGCGGGTAAATCCACTCTTTTCAATTATTTGACAGACGCTACGGTCTATGTGGCGGATCAGCTTTTTGCCACGCTGGATCCGACCTTGCGTCGTCTTGAAGTGCCTGATATGGGCGGTATTGTGCTGGCCGACACGGTAGGCTTTATTCGTCACTTACCTCATAAGTTGGTCGAAGCCTTTAAAGCGACCCTGCAGGAAACGGCCGGCGCCGATCTGTTATTGCACGTCGTAGATTGTGCTGATGAAAATCGTCACCATAATATGGCGCAGGTTGAAGCCGTATTAACTGAGATAGGGTCAATTGATATACCCCGGTTGGAAGTATTCAACAAGATCGACCTGCTCGATGATTTTCAACCTGCTATTGAGCGTGATAATGCAGGGCGACCGGTCCGAGTCTGGTTGTCGGCCGTAAGTGGTGAGGGCACTTCATTATTGCTGGCGGCCATTACCGAATTGCTGGGTGATGAGATTCTCGCCACCACTATTGTGTTGGAGGCCAGCGAGTCTGGTTTGCGTGCCGCTTTATTCGAGCAAAATGCCATCTTGTCTGAAAGTTATGACGAGGTCGGCCGAGTTCAGCTGGAAGTGCGCATGCAGAAGAAAGACTTTAGACAATTGTTAAAACGTTTTAACCTGACCGAAGAACGCTTTGGTGTTGCGCGGGTTAAGGAATTTTTCGAGCAATAGCTGAGTTTTCAGTTATAAAAACTATAATAGAGACGGAGTAGACCATGGCGTGGAACGAACCACCAGGTGGCAATAAGAACGACCAAGACCCTTGGGGTAATCGCAATCGAAATAAAAACGATGGCCCTCCAGATCTTGACGACCTCATCAAACAGATCACCGAGAAGCTCAATAAATGGCTTGGTGGCAATAAGAAAGGCGGCAACGGCGGTTCGGATACCCCGCCAGCAGCCGGCTTTGGCGCTATAGCAGCCATCGTCGCGGTGATCGCGGTGCTCTTCACTGGTTTCAACGCCTTTTACACGGTCGATGAATCCGAGCGCGCCGTGGTGCTGCGTTTGGGTGAGTTTTATCGGGTCGAAGCCCCCGGTCTGCACTACATGATCCCCTTTATCGATCGTATTGCCGACAATGAAAACGTCAATGTGACTCAGGTGCGTGAACACAGCCTGAAAACCTCGATGCTCACGGCCGATGAGAATATCGTTACTGTATCGATGACGGTGGAATACCGCGCAGCCGATGCCAAACTGTACGTGCTTAACGTGCGTGATCCAGAGTCAACCATGGCGCATGCGTCCGAGTCAGCTTTGCGCCACGTTGTTGGTTCTGCCGGTTTGGAGCAGATCTTGACCACCGGCCGAGATCAGGTCCAGGCTTTGGTAAAAGATCGCTTACAGCAGTATCTGGACAACTATGAAGTCGGTATCCAGGTCGGTCAGTTGAAGATCACCAATGCCGCGCCGCCGACTGCCGTGCAAGACGCCTTCGATGACGTAATCAAAGCGCGCGAAGATCAGCAGCGACTGATCAACGAAGCCCAAGCTTACGCCAACCAAATTGTGCCCGTCGCCCAAGGTGCCGCTCAGCGTCAATTGGCCGAGGCAGAAGCCTATCGGCAAGAAGTGATAGCCCGTGCGACTGGTGAATCGGATCGTTTCACTGCGCTGCTGAATGAGTATCTAAAGGCTCCTGATATCACGCGTGAACGTTTGTACCTCGATACTATTGAAGAGGTTTATGGCAAGAGTTCGAAGGTGTTGTTAGATGTGGAGGGTGGCAATAACATGATCTATCTGCCCCTCGATCAGCTGCGCCAGAGCCAGGCCAGCGGCGCCGCCGCAACAGACCTGAAAGCCGGTGCCGTGAGCAGCATGTCACAGACCGATGTCAGCAACCTAACCGACCAGATTCTGCGCGAAATCGATCGCCGCAGAAGCAACCAATAAGGGGCTGAACAGATGAACGCAAAAAGTAGCCTACTAGTAGTCGTGCTCGGCCTAGTGATATTGGCAGCCAGCAGCAGTATGTTTATCATCGAAGAGCGTCAAACGGCCATACGGCTGTATTTCGGTGAAGTCACGGCTTGGGACATTGAGCCGGGTCTGCATTTTAAGATCCCACTGGTGCATCAGATCAAGAAGTTCGATAACCGTTTGATTACGCTCGACAGTCAGGCCGAACGCTTTATTACCAGCGAACAGAAGAGCTTGGAAGTGGACTCCTACGTGCAATGGCGCATCACGGAAACACTGAAATTCTACACCGCCAACAGTGGCGGTGATTTCTTCCGCGCTAACGAGGTACTTGGCTCTCGAGTCAATGCGGCTCTGCGCGACGCCTTTGGTGACAAGTCTCTGCGTGAAGTGGTCACGGGTCTGAAAACTGGTGAAATACTGTCCTCTGGTAACAACATACGCAGCGATGAAGGTGAACGAGATGCCCTGATGCAGCGTGTCTTGCAGAAGGTCAATGCCGTGGCCGTAACCGAACTGGGGATTCAGGTCGTCGATATTCGTATCAAGGCGATCGATCTGCCGCAGGAAGTGTCCAGCGATGTATTCCGTCGTATGCGCTCAGACCGGGATCAGGAAGCGCGAAAATTCCGTTCCGAAGGTCAGCGTCAGGCAGAAATTATTCAGGCCAATGCCGATCAAGAGCGAACCATTACCATCGCCAACGCGTTCCGAGAGTCTGAACAGATTCGCGGTGCTGGTGATGCCGATGCGGCGAAAATTTATACCAGCGCCTATTCGGTCGATTCTGAGTTCTATGCCTTTCACCGCAGTTTGAGGGCCTATCGCAATGCCTTCAACTCGACGGGTGATATGCTGGTGCTGGAGCCGGATAGCGACTTCTTCCGTTACTTGAATAATCAGAACGGAAAACCCTAACGATATGACTGGGCGAAAGCCCTAAGTCTCTGTATAATCTTGCAACCGGGCAGATGCCCGGTTTTTTTGTGCCTAAATTTGTGACATTACGGGATTTCAGATCGAATGACCATTTCAGAACGCTGGCTTTTACCGGACGGCATAGAAGAGATTCTGCCGCCGCAGGCCGCCCGTATCGAAGCTTTACGCCGCGCCCTACTCGATGAGTATCGGGTGTGGGGCTATGATCTGCTGCAACCGCCCTCGGCGGAATATTTGGAGTCCCTCTTGACCGGGGTCGGCCACGACCTCGATCTGTTGACCTTTAAGATTACCGACCAGCGCTCAGGCCGCTTGATGGGCATTAGCGCTGACCGGACCCAACAGGTCGCGCGCATGGACGCCCATTCGATCCCCAAAATCGGTGTCGCGCGCTACTGCTATTGTGGTGAGGTGCTGCATACCAAGGCGACCCACCTGCTATCATCGCGCAGTCCGATGCAAATTGGCGCTGAATTGTATGGCTATTCGGGCTTGGATAGCGAAGTTGAAATTGTGTCCCTAATGTTAAGTTCACTTCAGAGCGCCGGTCTGAAACAGATAACGGTCGATCTGGGTCACGTTGGTATCTATCATGCTTTGGTCGCCGAGACCGAGTTGAGTGCCAGTCAGCAGACCGAACTCTACGGCCTATTGCGTCTGCGCGCCTTGCCAGAGCTCCAGCAATGGCTTGCCGCGGTTGATATGGCCGAGGAGCATAAGGCGATTTTCCTGAAATTACCGGCCATGGCCGGCTCATTGGACGATCTGGAACTTTGGGTGGAGGAGTTTGCCGAGGCTCCTAAGGCTGTTTTGGCAGCATTGCAGACCCTTAAATCGATTGCCCTGGCGATCCGGCAGGCATTTCCCGAGGTCCGAATTCATTTTGATTTGGCCGAATTACGAAATTTTAACTATCATACCGGCCTGGTTTTCTCCGCCTTTGTGCCTGGCTTTGGCCAGCCAGTGGCGCGTGGTGGGCGCTATGATCATACCGGTGAAGTGTTCGGACGTTCTCGACCGGCTACCGGCTTCTCCAGTGATCTAAAAATACTGGCCGCCCTAGTGGTCAGTGATTGGGCTGAAACGCCTGGTATCTTGGCACCTGCGAGCAATGATCCGGCATTGGCTGGGGTTATTCGAAGCTTGCGGGCTCAGGGTGAACGGATTATTCAATTATTTAGCGAACAACCCGAGAGCGACGAGCTGGGTTGTGATCGGGTATTGGTGCAGGACAATGGCCAATGGCATATTCAACTGATTTCTCAAAACGGACAAGTTTAAAATGGGTAAGAATGTAGTCGTACTGGGCACCCAATGGGGTGATGAAGGCAAAGGCAAGATTGTTGACCTGTTGACCGAAAACGCAGATGCAGTGGTCCGATTCCAGGGTGGCCACAATGCCGGTCACACCATTGTAATTGACGGTAAAAAAACCGCATTACATCTGATTCCGTCTGGTGTAATGCGCCCAGGTGTGACCTGCGTCATCGGCAACGGCGTGGTTTTGTCCATCACCGCCTTGCAACGTGAAATGGCCATGCTGGAAGAGAAAGGGGTGCCCGTGCGCGAGCGTCTGCGTGTTTCTCAGGGTTGCCCACTAATTTTACCGGTCCACGTTGCCCTAGATCAGGCGCGTGAGGCCAAGCGTGGCATTAAGAAAATCGGTACCACCGGGCGTGGCATCGGGCCGGCCTATGAAGACAAGGTCAGCCGTCGCGGGGTCCGCCTGGGAGATGTGTTCCAGGCCGGCTTCAAGGAAAAGTTGACCGAAGTGCTGAATTACCACAACTTTATGCTCAAAGAATACTACGGTGCCGAAACAGTAGATGTCGATCAGTGCATCGCGGAGGTTATCGCCGACGCTAAAAGTATCCTAGATATCACCACCGATACGGTCAGCTTGGTGCACGAGATTCGCGAGCGCAGTGGTAACATCATGTTCGAAGGCGCCCAAGGCTCGTTACTCGATATCGACCACGGTACCTATCCCTATGTGACCTCGTCTAATACCACGGCCGGCGGTGTCGCCACCGGTTCCGGTGTCGGTCCGCTGTATCTGGATCAGATCATGGGCATCACCAAGGCCTACACCACTCGAGTCGGTGCCGGTCCATTCCCGACTGAACTGTTTGACGACAACGGCAAATACCTGGCCGAAAAGGGCCAAGAAGTGGGTACTACTACCGGCCGGGCTCGACGTTGTGGCTGGTTTGATGCAGTATTGGTCAAGCACAGTATCCGGATTAACTCGATCAATGCCATCTGCCTGACCAAACTCGACGTGCTCGATGGTCTGGATATCGTCAAGGTCTGTGTCGGTTATCAGGATGAGGCGGGACAGGCAGTGGCTTGGCCGGCGTCATCCGAAGCCTTTGATACCGTAACACCCGTCTACGTCGACCTGCCCGGTTGGCATGATTCCACCGTAGGTGCTAAGTCACTGGCTGATTTACCGAAGAATGCCCGTGCCTACATCGAATACATCGAAAAGGCTATCGGCGCCCGAATCGATATAGTGTCCACTGGACCCGATCGAGTTGAAACCATCGTGTTAAAGCACTCCTTCGAACTCTGAGACACCACACTAGCGCGGGATAGGTCGCTAAAAGAACGCAGTTGCACAGTGCAGCTGCGTTCTCGTTTTCCTTCCGATGAAGTCTTTCCTACAAATTGAGTCCATCTCCCGTTATACTAATTTTTCTAAAATAACAATGAAATATGGATATTGTGAAAAAAAATAACTCAACTTTAGACCCTCACCTAGAACGTGAGGCGGAAAAATACGATAACCCAATTCCCAGTCGTGAATTTATTGGTGAGCACCTTGCCCAACGCAAAGGGCCCGCAAGCCATCCTGAATTGTGTTTTGAATTGTCCCTAGTAACTGAAGACGATGTTGAAGCTCTGCGCCGGCGTTTGCTGGCCATGGTCCGAGATGGCCAATTACTCTGTTCACGCAGTGGTGCCTTCGGCCTAATCGACAAAATGGATCTGATCCGCGGACGTGTACAAGGCCATCGCGATGGCTTTGGCTTTCTAATCCCGGAACAAGGCGGTGATGATTTTGTGCTCAATAACCGCCAGATGCGTTGTTGTTTTGATGGCGACATCGTATTAGCCCGCAAAGGCGATAAAGATCAACGTGGCCGAGTTGAGGCGATCATCACTGAGGTGATTGAACGTCGTACGCCCGAGTTGGTTGGTCGGTTCCGCTGGGAAGGCGACTTTGGTTTCGTAACCCCCGAAAACAAGCGTATTAGCCAAAATGTTCTGATCCCAGCCAAAGATGTTGCCGACGCTAAAGATGGCGACATCGTGTTGGTTGAGATCGTCGAACAACCTGAATTTCGTAAACAACCTATTGGTCGGGTCAAAAACGTTCTGGGTGCTCATATGGCGCCCGGCATGGAAATCGACATCGCCATGCAAACCTATGACATTCCGCACGAATGGCCGCAAGATGTCGAAGTCCAGATCGTCGATTTCGGTACCGAGGTCAAGGAAGGCGACAAGGTCAATCGGGTCGATCTGCGCGACAAGGCCTTCGTCACGATCGACGGTGAAGATGCGCGTGATTTCGATGACGCGGTATTTGCTCAGGCGATGAAGAACGGCGGAACACGCCTTTATGTCGCGATCGCGGACGTGTCGCACTATGTTGCCGTGCACAGCCCGCTCGATGTGGAAGCGCGCAATCGCGGCACCTCAGTCTACTTTCCGGAACGGGTTATCCCAATGTTACCGGAAGTACTGTCCAATGGTCTCTGTTCGCTCAATCCGCAAACCGATCGTTTGGCGTTGGTTTGTGAGATGGAAGTCAGCGCATTGGGCGTGGTCGACCATTTTCGCTTTATGGAAGGCATTATCTATTCGCATGCCCGTCTGACCTATACTCGGGTGGCCGAGGTGCTCGACAAGAGTGAACCGAGTCATCGTGCCGCCTTGGTGGCCGAGTATGGTGTTAATGTCGAGAAAAATATCGATGCGCTCTATGCTGTCTATAAGGGCTTCGGTATTGCTCGCTCAATCCGCGGTGCGATCGAATTTGAAACCCGCGAAACGCGCATTGTCTTCAATGATGAACAGAAGATTGACCGCATCGTGGCAACCTCGCGTAACGACGCGCATCGCCTGATCGAAGAATGCATGTTGGCGGCCAACGTCTGCGCTGCAACCCTGATTGAAACGATGGAAATTCCGTGCCTCTATCGCGTGCACGATACGCCGTCGCCAGAGCGCTTGCAGAATCTGCGTGAATATATGGGCGAACATGGCCTAGGCGTAACCGGCGGCATGAAGCCAAAGGCCGCCGATTACCAGAAGCTACTGCACCAGATTCGTGGTCGTGAAGACTTTGAACTGTTGCAAACGGTTATGCTGCGCTCAATGGCACAGGCTGTGTATCAGATGGAAAACCTGGGCCACTTTGGTTTGTCCTTTGATCGCTATGCTCACTTCACCTCGCCGATTCGACGCTATCCAGATTTGCTCGTGCATCGTGCGATCCGTTCGGTGATTCGCAGTAAAAAGCGCACCGCCTTAGTGACTCGGGTCAAAGAAGCCGAGCTGATGGCGACAGCGGATATCTATCCGTATGACGTCAAGCAGATGCTCGAGCTGGGTGAACATTGCTCGATGGCCGAACGACGCGCCGATGAAGCCACTCGTGATGTGGTCACTTGGTTGAAATGTGAATATATGAACGATCATATAGGCTCAGAATTCAGTGGCACCGTGTCGGCGGTGACCAATTTTGGTCTCTTTGTTCAGTTGGACGATATCTACGTTGATGGCTTGGTGCACATTTCCAGCCTGCAATCGGATTATTACCAGTACGAGCAAAGCGCGCATCGCTTGGTCGGCGACCGCACCCGTATCGTCTATAGCCTAGGCGATAAGCTGCAAATCCGCGTGGTTCGCGTCAGCTTGGACGATCGTAAGATCGATTTCGAACTGGCCGAAGGTGGCGTGACCAAACCCGATCGGGGTCGTAAGGGCAGCACTCAGCGCAAGCCGGCGAAACGTCAAGAGAGTTCGACCGATGGGTCCGATCAGGGTAATAAAGCCAGTACAGATGGCAAGCCGAAGAAGCGCAGTGGCAGCCGTAGCGGCGGCCGTAAGCGTTAATCGAACGGTCCTCGATCGTTCTGAGATCGGCCGATCCCGACAAGGTGCGCCTGTTCAGCAGGCGCGCCCGTTAGTTTAGACACGGACGCCCAGAATAATACCCGCCCCTATCGCCTGCTTAGCAAATTTCGGAGAAATCTAACAATGACGGATTCCATGTGGGTCTTTGGTTTACACGCTGCACAAAGCGCCGTGGAAACGCACCCGGAACGGATCAAAGAGGTGGTACTGCTCAAGGGCCGCCAAGATAATCGTATGAATCGACTGCTCGATTTGGTGCGAGCTCAGGACGTCAAGTTTCGCCTGGTGAACCGGGAAGACTTTGATCGTATTCTGCACAAGCATGAGCTGATGGAAGGCCGCCATCAGGGCGTTTTAGTACAGACTCTGGCGGCACCGGTACTCAAAGAGGCCGATCTGGAGGAAATGCTCGACGCGCTGACGGTCCCGCCGCTGTTGCTAATTCTCGATGGGGTTACCGATCCGCATAACATCGGCGCCTGTCTGCGGTCCTGTGACGCCGCCGGTGCGCACGGTTTGATCGTGCCGAAGGACAAGTCGGCTAGCCTGACCCCTGCCGCGGTCAAAGTGGCCAGTGGCGCTACCGATACGGTGCCCTTCTTCGCGGTGACCAACTTGGCGCGCACGCTCGAGGCGCTGAAGAGTCGGGGGATCTGGATCTATGGCACGGCCGGCGAGGCCAAGAGTTCGGTCTACCAAACGCCGTTAACGGGCCCGATCGCACTGGTTATGGGGGCCGAAGGCAGTGGCTTGCGCCGCCTGACCCGAGAAACCTGTGATGGTCTAGTTTACCTACCGATGGCCGGTCAGGTCAGCAGCCTCAATGTCTCCGTTGCCGCCGGTGTATGTCTGTTTGAAGCAGTACGCCAGCGTTTGAGCGCTGCCGCACCATAGGGGCGTCTCTGGATCCCCTTTCTGCTTTTGGGCACCGGTCAGCGGTAGCCCATATCTCTGTCTTAAATATTACCCAGCTCAGTTCGGATAAAGCCGCAGTGCCTCATCGGGTGCGCGCGCCGAGCCTGTTCGACCGATCAGGCGCTCCAAGGCTTGCACCAATGCGGTCATGGCTGAGGCGCTCGGAGGTGTCGCTTGGTCGCTAAAAAGCGATCGTTCCAGATCTTCAAAACTTTGTCGTGTTGACTGATCCAAGCGGGCTTTTACTACCGTTAGGGGGTCATTGCCTGCCCCGGTCAATCGCAGCAGACATTGATAGAGGCCGGAATAGTCCGAGGCCTTTGCCAAACGTTGGGCTACTGCCCAATTGGGCGAGACCGCGCCAGGTGTTAGGACGTCCGTGCTGCGTGCCGTCGTTACAGTTCTTACCTGGCGCCACCACAGCCCTAACGTGAGCAACCACCCAAGGCCCGCCAGAAGCGTGGCGTAAAGCCAGTAATTGGGTCCAAACGGGGCAAGTTCGGGCTGCTCGGTTGACCGACTCTCAGGGCTCAATAGCGGCTCGGCGCCCGGAGCTTGTCCGGTCCCTTTCGGGCTGACCTGGGTGGTCGCCACTACCCTGATAGTGCGCTCCGGAAGCTCGGCCCATGCCAGCGTGTCGGTGTCGGTATTCCACCATGGAATACGGATGGCGGGGATACGATAGGTACCCGGCGTGTCGATGGTCAAGGCCGCAGAATCTAGGCGCTGGTTGTCGCTGAAGGTGGCTTCGTTACGATACAGCCTCAGACGACTGTCTAACGAGGCGCTGATCGTCGCTAAGGGGTCGGGCAGCCGGCTGGCGGCCAAACCCTGGGTTTGGGTAGAGATCTGCCAGTCGAGGTGGCTGTTCGTATCCATAGGCTGACCGGTATCGAGATTGTCGCTCAGCCGTATTTCGGTCGCGGGCAGCCAATAGGCATCGGACGGGAAGCTGGCTGGGATCGCGCGAATCTCAATCGGCTCAAGATCGACCGTGCGGCTAAAGCGGACGTAGCGACCTTGGGCCGAATCGGGGTACTCGCCGTTAAACACGATGGTCGGTATCTTGACCGCGCCCGGATTTTTCGGCGTCAGTTCCAATACTTGACGATAGAGGTTATAGGTCTGACCGTTGCGGGTGGTATTGGTGTTTTCCTCCTTCACGAGCCGCGTTTCAAAGCTGTCCAAATCGATCGTTTCGATCGCGCCCTTGACCTGGATCTTATAGGCAAACTCCAGGACTATTTCAAAGGCTTGATCGACATAGGGGCGGTTGTTACTCAGACGACCGGTGAATTGCACGGCATCCTCTGCTAAGGAGTCGCCGCGCTGGCGCGCATCGAGCACGGTAACAAAGATCGGCTCGCTCTGCTCGTCACCGGCTCGGATGCTGGGGATCGCAACCACGCCACGGGCCTTACTGGAGAGTCGAAATTGATAATCGACCCGCGAACGAGCGCGGCCATTGATGTTTTGACTAGACTGCTGCTGGACCCGTTGTTCGATCGAAAACAAACTCGCCAGCGCCGCTAAGTCGGTCGAGTTTAACTCGGCGGCAGGGGAGACGGTGACCGTCAGTACCAATGATTCGTCATTATAAAGCTCGGTACGATCGACCTGCGCGCTTACCGCCGCTTCGGCCAGGCCGACAACCAAAAACATTGTGATCAGAGCGCCAAGGCGCCACGCAGTTACCATAGAGTGCCATCCGGTTCGATAGGGTTTTGTTGAAATTGATATCTGAATTTTTGTTGCAACAGCGAGCCAGCAGGGGCCTGCAATTGATTGAGCACCGCCTGCACCTCCTGATCCGCCCTGAGTTGCTCGGCACTTTTCTCCTCGCCCGCCGCTGCCTGCTCGGCGGCTTGATCGGCCGCCTCTTGTGCTGCCTGCTCTTGCGCTGCCTGGCTCGTTTCGCTCGACTCGGGTGCCTCGGTCGGGTTGCCGTCCTGGTCGGTATTACCGGGCTTGGCCTGGTCCCCCGGTTGGCCCGGCTCGCCGTCACCTGGCTGTTCGTTCGGCTCAGACGGCGCATCGGGATTCTGTTCTCCGGATTGCGAGTCCTGTTGTTCCTGTTGCTCTTGTTGCTGCAGAAAGGCTTCGATCAGGGCCTTATTTTTTTCTGCCGCCGGATTCGGAGCCCTGTCCAGGCTCTGTTGATAGGCCTGGATCGCCGCTTCCAGTTTGCCGGCATTGGCCAGGGCATTGCCGGCGTTAAACAGTGCCGCTGGTGTCGCCAGGCTCAAAAATGTGTCGGCCGCAAGCTCAAACTGACCGCTCTGATACTGCGCCTCGGCCCTCAAGGCCGGGTCCTTAGCAAGCTGCAGTGCCAACTCAGGATCTTGCCGCACCAGGGCCTGATAGGCCTGTTGATTGCGGTTATGCAATAGATCCACGGCCAGGGCCTCGTTCGGAGCACCACTGAGCAGCACCAGCATCAGGACACCCGCGCTTGACAGGGAGGCCTGGCGATTAACCCAGAGCAAGAGCAGGGCAATGGGCAGCAATAGCCAATAACCCAGATCCTCCACGGCCATTTGCTCGGCAACATTAACGGATTGCTCGCCCAACAAGCGCAGGCTGGGCTGGCTACCCATTTCGGCGGCGCTAAAGCCCAGCCCGGCTGCTCGTTGTAACAGGTCGCCGATCTGGGTAGAGACCACCACCAACTGATCGTTATCCGAGAGATAACCCTGCTCATTGGGCAAGGGGATAGGGCTGCCGGCCGCGGTACCGACCGCGACCACCGTCCAGGATTGGGCCTTGGGCAGTGCTTGCCGAATGGCGTTCACCTTGTTGGCGGCGATATCGTCGGTGAGCCAGAGGACATGAGCCGCAGGCCCGTCCCCGCTGGCCAACTGGTCGGCTAGTAGGGCAAAGGCCTGTTCGGCGTTATTGCCAAACTCGGGCATTAAAAAGGGCGTCAGTGCGGCCAACTGGGTGCCTAGGGTAGCCACATCCTGGGTTAGGGGAGTCAGCAGGTGGGCTGAGGCCGAATAGACAATCACACTGGTCTTATCGAACAGGCCACTGCCGGCCCAGTCGGCGATCATCCGCTTGGCTCGGGTCAGACGATTGGGTAGCAGGTCGGTGCCGGCCATCGATAGGCTGTTGTCGAGTACCACGTAGAGATTGCCCTGAGTGACTGATTGGG